>LULO01000121.1_pt1 | contig 23948 bp, 33 predicted proteins | sample 728121 | NCBI WGS metagenome assembly LULO01 (sample SAMN03860287, study PRJNA289734) | marine metagenome | biome: seawater column; feature: ocean; material: water; isolation source: Red Sea water column Station 149 - depth 50m | place: Saudi Arabia: Red Sea | collected 2011-10-15 | depth 50 m | reverse complement strand
CAGTAATGGATGCATTACAAAGACTAGAAGATAAATTAGATAAGATATTAATAGGTAAATAATTATGGCAAAGTTTAAGGCATTTAAGCCACAAGCCCTAGAACGTATAGCTAAAACAATGGGTTATACAGGGGATATGGGTGGCTTTCAACAGTATCTAGATAGTAATGTTTCATTAAAAGAAAGAATGAAACAGCTAGAAGATTCTGCTATGGAGATGTCTAAGAATGGCACTATTAAACAAACTCAAAAGCAATCTGAAGATACAGTAGGTGCATTTGTACCACCACCTACACAGACATTTGACCCTGTTCAAATGCAACAAGGTGGTATGTTAGGTGCGTTAGCGTCAGGTGTGATACAAGGTGCTGCACAAACTTTAGGTGTACCAGCAGAAGCATCTCAAAGAAAACATACAGGGATTACATACGATAAAAATAAATTATACCAATCTTCACCTACTGCTGGAACACAAGAATATGCAGCAAATATGCCACCTGAAGGGTATCGTTTTGCTTTCAAAGGTGATGGTACTAGAGTTACAATTCCTGAAGCTGATTATATGAAACAATTTGGAGATTCTTTTAAATCTACTAATAGAAATACAGGTGCAAGAACAAGAGGTGTAGTTAATTTACCCACTTATGGTGTAGGCACAGCACAACCTCTACCTCAACAATTTATTCCTCAAGCACAATATCAAGAAGGACAACAAATACAAGACTTGATGGCTAAACAAGCACAAGCACCTGCATTGCCTATGGGTGGTACAATAGTACCTCAAGGTACATTACAGGAAACAGGGCAGATGGTTAATCCTGCTACAGGACAATTAACAGGTGCAATACAAACACCTATAGCACAGGCTACTACAGCACAAACACAAATACCTGTAACAACTCAAGCTGCACAGATAACCCCTACAACAACACAACAGAATGTAGCACAGCTACAAGCACAGGCACAACAAACAGCACCACCTGTTACAACACAAGCACAGACTGCAGGTGGTACATCTGTATCTAATCTTAATGCTGCACAAGGAACTGCTATTGAAATGCAGAACCCTGTGCAAAGACAGATACAGCAAGGTGAACTTATATCACCTGCTGCAAATGCACAGACAGCATCACAGTTTACTGAACAGATAGAGTCTGCCACAGCTACACCAACAGAACAAGCTACTGTAGCAGGACAACTTGCACAGCTAACATCTAACTTTGATGCAACTAACCCACCTGCATGGGCTGCAGGAGCATTAAGAGGTGTACAAGCTATAATGCAACAGAGAGGTATGGGTGCATCTAGTATAGCAGGACAGGCAATGGTTCAAGCTGCACTAGAATCAGCTTTACCCATAGCATCAGCAGATGCACAGACACAAGCACAGTTTGAAGCACAGAATTTAAGTAACAGACAGCAAAGAGCCATGTTAGCCGCACAGCAACGTGCTACATTTTTGGGCATAGAGTTTGACCAAACATTTCAGTCTAGAGTTCAAAACTCTGCTCGTATAGGTGATATAGCTAACATGAATTTTACTGCTGAACAGCAAGTAGCATTAGAGAACTCTCGTAATGCAAACACAGTTAATTTAAATAATTTATCTAATAGACAGGCAGTTGTATTAGCTGAAGCATCTGCTTTAGCAAACATGGACATGGCTAATTTAAGTAATAGACAACAAGCTGCAGTTATGAATGCACAAAACTTTATGCAGGTTGACATGGCTAACTTAACTAATAGACAGCAAACTGAACTGTTTAATGCACAAGCTAGACAGCAATCAATGTTTACAGACCAAGCTGCAATCAATGCATCTGCACAGTTTAATGCCACATCTCAGAATCAGGTAGACCAATTCTTTTCACAGTTACAATCACAGGTAGGACAGTTTAATGCATCACAGGCAAATGCACAATCACAATATAATGCAGGTCAAGTAAATACAATTGAAAGATTTAACGCTGAATTAAATAATCAACGTGAGCAGTTTAATGCACAGAATAGATTGGTTATTGACCAAGCAAATGCACAGTGGAGAAGACAGATTGCTACGGCAGATACTCTTGCAATTAATCGTGCAAACGAATTAAATGCAACTGCATTATTAGGATTATCTAATACAGCTTACAATAATCTATGGCAACACTATGGTGATGTTATGGAATGGGCTTGGACATCATCTGAAAATAATGCAGAAAGAGTGTTACAAATGGCTATGGCAGAGTTAGATGCTAAAGTTAGAACTGACTTAAAGAACTTAGATGCTGAAATCGGTGAAGGTAAAGCACTTGGTGGTCTTGTATCTGACTTATTCTTTAAGCCAATAGCAGGTAGTTTGATAGGGGGAATATTTGGATAATGAGTTATTTTAACGAACCAGCTAGATTAGCGTTATTAAATATGCAAAAGAATATGAGTATGGATGTAGATGAAAAGCCTGTAGAAAATAAAGGTTTATTATCTAGAACTAATCCTATGTCTATGAAGTCTAGCAATGGAAGTAAAACTGAGATAGATAAAGTTATTGAATACACTCGTAAAATAAAAGCAGAAATGGGAAAATATAAAGATGGCATTTAGACAAGAACCTGCATTTGATGCACCTATTCCGGGTCAGTCACTAACGTCTGAACCTAAAAATAGACCTTGGAGAAACCCACCTCAACTTGATACAGTTGAAGATGCAATGGAGTATTATCTTCCTAAACTATCTTCTCCTGAAATAGCACCTAGATTACTAGATGTAATAGAGAGAGGTATACCTTTAACATCACTTGCTGAAACAATTGTAACAGGTGGTGCTATGCAAGGTATTCATAGTATTGATGTAGGTATTTTAATTAATCCTATTCTTGTTGAGTTTATGAAAGGCATGGCTGAAATAGCTGAGGTAGAATATAATTTAGGTGATAAAGACAAAGACGAAGAGCCTGACCCACAATTATTACAACTTGCAATGAAAGAATTAAAAGAGTCAGAAGATGTAATTGAACAGGCGAGTACAGATACACAAGAAGAAATGGTAGAAGAAGAACCTCAAGGGTTAATGGCTAGAAGGAGTATGTAATGGGATTTAGATTGTCGTCAGCGATAGCAGGATTTGCAGAAAGAACATCAGAAAACTTAACAGCTTTGCAAGATAAAGCTGATGAGATTACTAAGACTGCCGCAGAAAGATATGCTAATGAAGCACTACAGGTACGTAAAGAAAGAATAAAATCTGTACGTGAATATACTCGTGCTGCAAAAGAATTACAACGAATGGGATTAGATAATGCACAGATAGAAGTTGCTTTATCAGCAGGTGTTGGTGGTGTAGAAAATGTTAAAAGTTCTTTAGCTAACTTAGCGACAAGAGAAAAATTAAAAGACCCATCATTTGAAGGTTTTAATACATTAGAAGAAAGAAAAGGTGCTATTAATAGTTTATTTACAGGATTACCTGAAGATGCAACAGGTAGAGATATAGCAGAACAAGCTAAAATATTTGCAAGTTTTGAATCTCCAATGGTAGCACCTGATGCTAAAGCACTTGGAGAGCAGGTAGCTGCATCAACTAAAACATTGTTTGCTCCTAAAGGTATTGACCCTGAATATACAACTGCACAATTTACAGCACAGGCTGAAGCTGCAGGTGGTAAAGCACCTGTAGATGTAGAGGGAGACCTTGGAATAGCAGGTGCTACAATGCAAACTGTGGCTGACCCTGTGGCATTTATTAATGCTTTACAAGTACAACAAAACCTTGATAGAGGTGGTATAGAAATTGAATCATTAAAAATGGATAATAAGTTTAAACAATTTAGTAATCCTTTATTACTAAAAGAATTAAGACAAAAATTAGAAATAGGTGAAATACAAAAAGGTAACTTAGAAGTTGAAGGCTTGTTAAATAATGCTAAACTAGCTAGTGAACGTATTGACTTACATTTAAAACGTAAGTTTGGAACTAAAAAATATGAAGCAGAGTTAGAAAATCTTGCAGCTCAGACAGCTAGAACAGTTGCTGAAACAGGAAGACCTACTAGTTATGAAGAGTTAATTTCAGGTATGCAATGGGAACTTTCACAAATAGACGCAGAGAAAGACCCAGAAAAAGTTGCACTTCTTAAAACTAAAATTAATGAAGCAAATTTAAACTATACTGCATTTGAACTTGTTGGTGAAGATGGTCAACCTGATTTAACAGGATTAGGTTCTATGCAAAAACTACTAGGTCAGATTGTTACAAATAAATCTGCAGGTAAATTTGTAATGGGAACTGACTTTTTAATATCTGAAACAGGTGATATTATTTGGAAGGGCGAGAAAGAAGGACAAGATACATTCAATGACATAAAAAGAGAAGCGTCTAAAGATTTTGTAGATGCACTTGCACCTAACGGACAGTTTGTTAATGAAGGTGCTAGGATAGCAGTAACAGGATTAGCAGGAAATATGTATAAATTAATGTATCCAACAGAAACTGAATTATTATCTATGTTAAATACTGAGTTTATAGACGCTGAATCAGATTTTAATACAGGTAAATCTAGCCTTGATGATATTACAAATTTTGTGTTGCAAAAATTAAAAGTTAGAAATCCTGATGCTACTTTAGAGGATGCTAAAAGGCTAGTTAGTGAAGCAAGGTAGTTAAAATGTCTAGTTTTTCAATATCAGACTCAATGAAACTATCAAAAGGCTCTGATGCAAATTTAAGTAAATCTTTTGCCGCATCTAAAAATTCATTGCGTGATGCTATGAATATAGGTAAAACTGTTAAAGAACCTGAACCAATAGAAGATGATGAAGTTGAGTTTACTCCTTATGAAGTTTCTGAAGATGAACGGATTACACTTGATGAGTTTGCTAACAATGACTCACTTATACAGGACATTAGAGACTATAGCATAGATAGATATGGTATAGAAGATGGTGGTCAAAGAAAAGGAGAGTCAAACAGACAATACCTTAATAGATTTTTAAGAGAAGTACACAGGTTTGAAAACAATAGTGTATATCTATCCTCTATGATAGACTATCTTAGAAATGCTGATGATGACCAACGAAGAACTTTTGGTAGAGCATACGAAGCATACTTACAAACACCCATGTTCTATGAAGAAGGTGGAGCAGGTATGAGAGCCGTAGGTGAAGTTGTTGCAGCAGGTATAAGTGACCCAATAAATTTATTTACAGCAGGTTTTGGTAGATTATTTGCGTCTACAGCAGGTAAACAAGCTGCCCAAAAAGGTATTACAAAATTTCTTACAAGTCCAACAACTAAAGCTGTGGCTGCAGGTGCTGTTACAGAAGGAACTTTAGGTGTTGCAGAAGATATAGGACTGCAAGACATTGAAAGAAAAGGTAAAGTATTTGGTAAAGAAGATATTAGTCTGACCCAAGCTGCTATTGTTGGTGGAGCATCTTCTGTATTAGGTGGTGCACTAGCAGGTGTTGCACAAAAAGGTGTACCTAACCCTCTTAGATTATTAAAAAGAAAAAAGAAAGCATCACCTGATGAACTAATACAGGCAAAAGAAACAGCTAAAGCAAATGAAATAGAAACATTTGACCCTGTTAATGGTCCTGTTAAATCTAAAACTGAAATAGAACTTGAGGGTAGAAGAGCACTCGACAAACAAGGAAAACCTACACCTGTATCTGAGATGCAGGTTAGAAAAGAACTATCAAGACAGATGACAAGGGTAGTTACAAATCTTGTTAAAGAACAAAAAGAGTTGATAGATGCAGGTCAACTAGACTTATCTGATAACTTAGACTTTGCTGATAAAAAATATCTAGTAAAAGTTGGTGACAAAGTATTAGAAAAGAAGGATAAGGTAGGAGATTTTGTACAAAGAATTTTAGATGACCCTGATAAAATAGATTCAGATGCTTTATCTAGGGCATTAAAGAAAGAAAATATATCTGCTGAAACATTTACAGAGTTTCTACAGAGCACAGAAAACTATGCATCAATGCAAAAATTAACGCTATCTGATGCAGCTAAAACTATGAATGCATATTCACAGTTAGGTAAATTAAAAAAGAAAATAGTAGAAGTATCACCTGAGTTTAAGAAACGTGCCGATGAATTATTTGGTGCAGATGAAGAAATGATGGATGGTTTAGGAAGATTTAATAAATTCTTCCGTAACTTAGATAGAAATAGAAGAGCATTAATGGTGTCTCAAATAGCCACCACAGTTCGTAATGCTGCAACAGGTTTATCTGTAGTTACTTTTCAAACAGGTGCTGACATGATGGAAGCTGCACTTTACTATGGTGGTAAAAGTATAAAAGCTACACTAACAGGTAACGCTAGTTTATCAGGATTTAAAAGAGGTCTCGTAGATGCATCAAGAGATGCGTTTGGAACTCTTGCATATTTATCTGAGCAAGGTTTAAGTAAAGAATTAGCTGACATAACCTTGCATAATAACCCACGATTAAACAATACTTTATTTAGAACATTACAAGAAGTAGGAGATGACTCAGATGGATTGTGGTGGGTAAGTAAAAAACTTAATTATCTAAACTTACAACAAGATAGTTTTTTTAGAAGAGCATTTTATACTGCATCAATAGATAAAAGTTTAAGAAGAACAGGTACATCTCTTGCTGATGTTGTAAGAGAGAATAAAGATGTACCTCTATCTATACTTAAAAAAGGTGTTGATGATGCACTTAAAGGTACGTTTGCACACATGCCTAAGAAGGGTGCGGCACATCACTTTATAAAGTTTGTTGAAACAATTCCTGCTACTAATCCAATAACTGCTATACCATCAGCATTTATAGGTACAGGTGCATTCCCATTTGCTAGATTTATGGCAAATGCTATGGCATTTCAATTAAAATATAGCCCTTTAAATGGTGCTTACGCAGTATTAAAGACTGCTAAAAATGGTAAGAAATTACTAACAGGAACACTAGACCAAAGAGAAGCTATGGACATTACGGAAAGAATGTCACAGGGTTTAGTGGGTAGTGCAGCCTTATATGCGGCATATCAATACAGGGCAAACAATCAAGATACAGAATGGTTCAATGTTAAAGATGCCGAAGGTAGAACATTTGACCTAAGACCTTTCTTTCCTGCTGCACCATATCTTGTTGTTGCAGATATATTATATAAGTCAGCTATATTTGATGAGGATAGAGAAAGCACACTAAGTAATACAGATGCAAGAACTTTAATACAAGGTTTTACAGGTGCTCAGTTTAGAGCAGGTGCAGCGTCAACAACAATAGATAGATTTTTTGAGATTATGGGTCAAGAACCTGATATATCTACAGTGCAATCTGAAAGATTAGCTGAGATGGTAGGTGAATATCTTGGAGAAATAACAGGTGGGTTTGTAACAACTGCTAGAATGTTTAAAGATGTGATGGCACAGTTTAATGAAGAGTCATCTATCGTAAGAGACTCTAGACAAGTAACAGGTGAGGGTGCAGTTGAAAGAGGATTAAGTGCATTTAATAATGCTGTAACTAAAAACATACCATTTTTTGAAGAGCAACTACCTGAGTTTCAAGACCCAACAAAACCTGAAACACTTAGAAAACAATCTCCATTGTTAGGTTTATTTGGTATGAGATTTAGAGAAAGACCTACTGAAGTAGAAAGTGAATTAACAAGTTTAGGTTTATTGGATTACAAGATTGTGCCAAGCACAGGAGATAAGACAGCAGATTCTTACATTAAAAAACATCTAGGTCAGCTAACAGATACGTTCTTACCTAACTTAATAAATAGTGATAGATATGCAAACTATGGAAACTCTAAAAAGAAAATAGCTGTCAATGATTTATTAAAAACATTAAGAGCAACAGCTAAAACATTAGCTAAAGTTGATGCAGAGAAAGATAAAGGAGATAAAACATACACTCCTTTTGATAGAGCACAATGGTTGAAAGTTCCTAAATTACAGCGTGATGTAGCAAATGAATACTACAAAGCAAATAATGGTGGAACTTCCATTGAAGAAGCAGGAGAGTATAGACTAGGTTCTGCCTTAGCTAGAACTCTTGCTAAAGGTGTAAAGTAATTATCTAGTATCTCCACTACCCCCTAACACTCCTCGTGTTTTTCTTGACTGTAACTTATCTAAATTATCTTCCATAATCTTACCTAAATTAATATCAAAATAATCAGCTAACATAGCACAGTACCATAGTACGTCACCTATTTCCCCACCAACGTCTACATTTAATTTTTTGTCACGTATTATTTTTTTAACTTTATTAGCAACTTCACCTGCTTCACCTGCCAACCCTAGAGATAAATACTCTAGGGCTTTGTCAGGGGGAAATATAGCAGTTGTCTTTGCTTGTTCTTGGTAAGCGTTGGCAGTTATCATACTTTTATTTTTATTATCCATAAACTTTTTTACCTCTTCCTCTAGATTCATATTTCTTTACCCTTTTTAAATTTACAAAGTAAGCGAAGTTAAATCCTCTCTCCCACTCACGATGTTGCATAGTGTTTAGAGGATAAGGACTTCTAATCCTGCCCTTTCTAAACGATTGTATGCCCTTCTCGTATTGTATACGTAAAGGTGCATCAAATTTAGATAGCTTATTACCTCTGTGGTCATATCTATTTATCATTCTTACCTTTCTCCTTTTTTTGTTGAGGTTGCTCTTCAGGTTTCATAAAAAACTTTTGTAACATTTCTAGCTTATCGTGGTAGTCAGCAATCTTGCCTAACTCTTCTTCGATAACAGCTTGTATGTCCTGATGTGGTGGGTCTCCAATACCTACAGGGTTAGTTAGCAATACTTCCATATTTGCTATTGACCTGTTTATCATACCCATGTAATATGTTCTTGCAGAACCTAATAATATACTTCTCATAATATTCTCCTTTCTATGTTGCTACAATATCAACTACCTCGCACACTCCTGCTGTACAAGCTAGTTCTTTACTACCTGATGTTGTGTCTATACCTTTTTCAAACTCAGATAGTTTACTCCAATCAATGTTCTCAGGCATTTGTTTTATAAGTTCTTTATACTTAGCTTTATCAATAGCTTGATAAGGTGCTTGTGCATATGTATGGTCACTATGTGGTAAGAAACTTATGCCTGATATATCTTCAAAGTTTTCATATACCCATGCACCTACCTTTAACCAATCATCTTCTTTGACTGATATAGTTACAGATGGCTTATGCTCACACCAATACTTCTGAAAGATAGCCCATGTATTTAATTGGTTTATAGAACTTAATTCTGTCTCTGCTCCTTCAGGTGCTTTCATAGGAAAGCTAAACACTGTTGTGCTGTCAGGCTTCATTACATCAGGTTCATTCGGAATACCTACTGACTTCATAAACTCAGTTAATGGGTCTTTGTTGTCAGCACGTACAGTACGAATGTAATACTCGCTAAATCTAGTATGTATGCCACTTGCACTATCCACGAGTTGAGAAACAGTACCACTTGGTTTGACACAAGTGATGGCAGTTGATTGAGGTATACCCAAAGCCTTTGCATATTTTTTGTTTGTTTCAATTGCTTTCTCCTTTAACTTTTCTAAGATACCACCTACATATGTTTCATCAAAAACCATTTGACCATCTTCTAGATAGATTGTGTTATAACTATTTAATAACTTACTATCCATGATACCTGTCAGTGATACACCAAGCAATCTTTCTTCCTCTGTATTATCTTTCCATATCTTGCGTAGATATTTAAAGTCTGTAAGTGTAGCTTGGAGTGTGCCAAGTATTGTAGCAATCTCTACCTTTTCAAGAAGAGTTTCCTCTGTATCATCTTCTCTTACAACAACTTCAGATAGATTACAGAACTGATATGGTCTAAGTATGATTTCACTACAAGGGTTACAACCAAATGCATGATTAGTATTTCTTCTTTCATTTTTACCTGCTTGTTGTCTAGCTGACTCTCTATTAAATATGCCACGTTCACCTGACTTACTTTCAACAAGAGACAGCCACTCACGCATAAATGTTTCCATACTAATCTTACCTTTGTATGCTACACTATTATTAGCTAGTGCTCTCTGTCCTTCATTCTCCCACCATTGACCTGACTTAGCATACCTCATTTGGTCATCACCTAAATTTGAAAGACTGATGAGGGCAGAACGTCTTACCCCACCAACGACTACAACCTCACCAATCTTACACATTATGTCGTGACATTCTATTGGATACAATCTTCTACCTGCTGCACCTTTAAATATACCGACACAAAACCGATAAAAGTCTACGAGGGGTTCAGGACCTGATGCTCTCCCACCAAATGTTTTAAGTCTAGCACCTGCAGGTCTGACATCTTCAACATCAAACTCAGGAACTTGACCAACATATAGCATCGCAATAAGTTCTCGTACTGCCCTTGCCCAACCTGACCTAGAATCGGCAACTTTAATTACTGTTGTACTATCTTCGAAATGTTCATTAACAATAGGAAGTTTATCTACGTTATCTCTCTCAACTGAGAAACCTACACCTGTTCCACACATAAGAATATACATGCATTCATCAAAAGCACGAGGGCTATCTACAGGTAGATATGAACAGTTATATCCTGCTACATTACATTTATCTAATGCTTTACCTGCAGTCATTAGTGCTCTCATGCTTGGCATAACATTTAAGTTAGCTATATTACTAAATATTTTATCTTGTAAAGCTACAGACAAATCAAGATTATGTTTTTTAGAGACATGTGTAACCATGTATTGCACATATCTATTAACAGTTTCTGTCCATGTTTCTCTTCTTCCATCTTCTTCTAACCATCTAGCATAGCGTGATAGTGCAATAAAGTTTTGGTAATCTGTTGGTAATTTTATATCATTATTCATCTTTTATCTCCTGTGTTACTCTTATATTTTTAATCTTAACTCCATCTATATCGTGTATATACTCACGCATAGCATCTTGAAACTCTTCTGTGACATCTCCATCTGATGGCATCATATATTCATCAGGGTCAATGTCTAGGCTAATAAACATTTTAACTTGTATTCGCATTTGTAATACCTATTAACCTACTCAAATACCATTGTGCTTTCTTTAAATCTTCAACACCATTCTTATATCTATATCTCCAAAGATATTTAATTATATTACCTTGTAAGTAATATTCATATCCATCACCTGTTGCAGCTTCGATAGCATCAATACACTCTATACCACGTTGATTGTAATGTGGTGGATGATTAACCATATCTTTTTTTGTCTTCACCTTTTTTGTTTCTTTTATAGTCTCACCCTTTTCAAATTCTATTAGTTCTTTTATTGTTGCATTCATTAAGCACTCCCCTTTGTTTTTGATTTAAAGTTTAGTTTGATTACATTACCTGTTTTACTTTCTATTGTCAAGCTATCTTTTTCTTTTTCTTCTGAGAAAGCATTATTTGATGCGTACTCATCTAACATATACATAAGGTCAGCATCTTCATGCATCATAGGTATAACACTACACATCATTCGACATAGATGCCATAGGTCAGATATGTCTTTTTTATTCATAGGATTTTTACCTGATGTAGCTATATTTATAACTACACTTCCACTCCATTCAAATGTGTTTGGTTTTACTATTGGAGTTAGTTGTATAATAAAATCTTCTTTTCTTAGTATCTTTGTATCAATCATATTTTTCTCCTTTTTATTCCTTTAAAAGCTATAAAACTTTTATGTTTAGTACGTTTTTTCTTTTTCTCTTTTAGCCAATCTTCAGGTATGATTCTATCATAATATCTAAAACCATTTTTAATACACCAATCTGCATAATTAGATTTAGCACCCTTACGTATCTTAGCCCTGCTATTTGTAAATACAAATCTTATGTCTAGTTCAGGGTGCTGTCTTTTTATACACACATGTTTACGTCTATCTATTGCAGTAAACCTACCCTTTGTTTCTATTATAATACCATTAGGTAATATAAAATCAGGGGTATAGGTGCGATATGTTAAGTCTTCCCATTCAATCTTAACCTTTTCGTATAAAAACTTTACACTTAATTCAGTTAAGTAATCTGCAAGAGAGTTTTCTAAACCACTCCTATACCCATTTTTACGTGCTATCTGTCTAGCACTGTACGCTGACATTTATAGCCAATAACGATATGTTGTCGTAGTATCATAGCCAAGTGCTTTCATCTCATCACGTACTAGCTTTTCAGCTTCTTTACGTTGTTCAATAGCACTACGTAGTCCTTCTGTTCTACGCTCTCTGTACTCTCTTTTCATATCCAAGAGTTCTTTCTCTTTTTCTTTAATCATTTCAGCTAAGTCATCTATTGTTGTAGTCATAAATTACTCCTTTCTTTTAAACATAACCCACTATCTTTGGGTTCTTTGCCTGTGACATCACGGCAGGTTTCTCTTCTAAAGTTTTCCAACACTCAAAACGAAACTCACAAAAGCTACAATTCTTTCCTAGTATCTTATTGCCTGTTGGTTTACCTCTGAAGGTTTCATCTTCAGCTTCAAAACATCTTTCAAACTTATTCTTTGCAAGACGTTTAGCTGTATCTTTTAATTTAGTTATTTCTTTTGATAAGTCAATACCTGTAGCAGGAATATATTTAAAATCTGCATTATTTTTATTTATAACCCACCAACCACCGACTTTCTTGCCTGATGCTTCTGCATAACCTGCAAGTTGTCCGACATATCCGAATGGGTCACTCTCTGATACAGTATCAAAAGATACAAACTTATTTGTATAAGACCATGTAGATGCAGATTTAATATCATCTACTGCACCATTTACCACTAGGTCATATGTACCTTTTACATTTGACTTACCTAATTTTAATTTGACTTCTTTACTATCTTCGAAGTCTACACCTGCTTCAGTTAGCACACCTTTAAATACAGCTTCAACTATATCTCCTAGCATAAAGTTAAGTATTCTTTTAGGTGATTCTACTTTCTTATCAGGTTTGTTTTTTTGAAACCAAAGTTGGCAGTAGGGTCTGCCGATATTAGACATTCGTAATCTAAATGTATCATCCTCTTCACGAGAGAATTGTTTCTTTAGTGCATCACGAATATGTGACACAACCATTTCGATTGTGTCATCACTCATACCTGCAAGACCCTTACCTGCTTTTTCAAGGTAGGTATGTAACTTTAATTCAGCTACTGAGTTCATTAAAACTGTCCATTGAACTCTTCGTCAGTAACTTTTACAAAGTCATCAACTACCTTTTCATCCTCTTTGCTGATAGCATCCTCAGTATTACCTGCTTTATCCTTCCAAGCGTTAAAGATGTACACATTGTAGTTTTCAATCCACTGCATGAACTCAGAGAATTGGTCTTGGTCTTGGTCTACAATTTCAATTGTATCTTTATTAACAGTTGCTACAGGAATGTAGTAGGTGTTACCACTTGGTAGCTTTCTTTCTTCACTTGCAAGTGCTATCTCGTGTTGCAAAGTAAGGTGTTTCATAGAAGCTATCTTAGCCACAGCATCACCCATAACCTTGAAAGCATCTCTATTATCTATCTCCCATATGAAAGGTAGATTTGCAATCTCCATTGCATCATTACCATCAGCATTGAGTACGTTACTAGCTGATAGAGTACCTATTAAAACACGAACTCTCTTAATACTTTTTAAGAGTGCTTTTGTTTTATCAGGTAGTGAAGCATAGTCTTTGACGAAACCTGTAGGTTTGCCACAGTTAAAACCACCCATGTTATCCTTTAAATCTACATTTAAATTATCAGACATAACAGTCTTAACATAAAAACCTTTGCCACCTTCAGGCTTTACAAACTTTTTGTACATAAATCTCTGTACATAAGGTCTGATTTTTACGTCATCAGAATAGAAAACATTATTATTATTTAAGTCGTCTATTTTATAGACACCACCATTTACTATGGCAGCTTGGGTTTTCTTACCCTTCACTTCAATCTCACCCATGATTGGGGAGTGAGATATCTTTAACCTCGCAAGTTGCGAAGTCTGTTTATTTTGTGACATGTCTGCATTCATGCCCATTTGTTGTGCCATTGCAGAAAAGTTATTTGTATCAATTGTATTATTATCTAACATAATTATATGCTCCTTTCTCGTTTGAATGTCTAGTTATATCAGGCTATGTCTTTCGTGTCAAGCCAATTATTACCTATTTTTGCTTCTAGTTCTAAAGGAACATTCAGATTAATATTAAACTGACTATCAATAATATCTTTAAGATTACTATTAGTATTCTTAATAACATTAATTACATCTTGTTCCTCATTGGGGTGGACATCAATAACAATACTATCATGCACAGTATTTACAATACATGATTGTAATTTATCTAATTGTTTTTCAATATCCAACAACACCACAGGTACAATATCTGCAGTTGCAAATGATTGTACAGGAAAGTTTTTTATCTGTGTAAAGAATGTAACAGAACCATTTGACCTTCGTTCTACAAAGGGAAATGAAAACTCTCTACCTGATGGTGTTGTTATCTTGCGTGTGCTCATAGCTTCTTCAGCCAACTTAGAATGCCAAAGGGAAATACCTTTGTATTTCTGCGTGAACTGTTTATAATATGTTGCTTCAGCAGGAGTTCTCCCAAATCCTGTTGCTCCATAGAGGGGTGCAAAGGTATGGGCTTTTGCTTCCTGTCTCGTAGTCTTCTGACCACTCTCCGAAATAACCTTCGCAGTGTAGCTATGTACATCAAATCCATCTTCAATCTCCTTCATTGCTGTTTTATCCTGTGACAAATATGCAGCAGTCCTAAACTCTAATTGTGCAAAGTCTGCTTCAAGTATCTTACCACCTTCCCACCTAGATATAAATACTTTCTTAACAGGAAACGTACCACCTCTAGGCATGTTCTGCATGTTAGGGTCTGCTCCACTGAACCTGCCTGTAGCTGTCCTGTGTTGTAATAATCTAACGTGCAATAAATTATCTGACTTTAAATTGTTATCTATACCATCTATAAAAGAAGATAAGTAACTATCTAGTGCTGACAGACGTATAGCTTTTGATAAGAATGTCTCAGCTTTCTTCATACCTTTCTGCCTAGCTATAGATTTAAGTAACTCTAGATTACCCTTAGATGTACTCCAACCATGTGCAGAAATCCACTTAGAATTAGGTGCTGTGAACTTCATACCTGCAATTTCTTTTGTAGGTATAAACAGATACCCTAGTGCATTACATGTAGGACACCTATTCTCTTTAGCAAAAGGTGTACCATCTTTTCTAATTTTACGTATCTTTCCTTTGCCATCACATTTTTGACACCTTATTGCCTTAGTCTTATAAAGAACACTCGAATGTTCTTTGACCTTTGCTTTGTAGTCTTCGATGTGCATATGTGGAGATAGCATAACAGTCCATTGCTGTTTATCTTTTGGTTTTCTACTATATATCAACCAAGATAATTGTTCAGGACTATTGAGATTGATAGGTGTATCACCCATGAAATCTCTTACCTCTGCCTGTAAGAACTCTTCAATCTCTTTCTTTTCTTTTGTAAACTCTTCTTTAACATTACTTAGCTTAGCCACATCAACACGAAAACCATTTCTATATATATTAGCCAAAGTAAGGGCGACACGATTAGTAAGATTAACTGTATTAGTAAGTCCACTATATTCTTCGGTAGAAAGTTTATTAGTAATCTCATTATATAACTCCTTTGTGGCATGTAAGTCACTACTTAAATAAGATGATAACTCATCAGGTGGTATCTCATCTACACCCATGCCTTGTTTAAAATATTCTTTTAATGTGTCTTGCTTCTTTGTATCTAGGTTATATCTCTCAGCACACATCTCTAATGACAATGCTTGTTTCTGTCCACGTTGTAATACATACTCACCTAGCATAGTATCAAACACATCACCATTATATTTAAAATTACTTTCCCATAACCACATTAAATCGTGAACGATATTATGTCCAATAAGAACTGTTGTCTTATCTAATAACTCTTGTATTTTATTAAAGTAAGATGCATCCTCATCCATTCTGTACAGATATTCAACTCCGTTATCTGTCAAAGCACCCACCATAATCAGACTGTTGTCAGGTTCAAATGGGTCTAAATGTAACTTACCTTCACGTTCAGTTACAGTATTTTCTACATCAAGAACTAGTTTCATTTTTTAAACTCCTTACTACTTCGATGGCACTATCCAAAGGCATTTTAAACCACTCACATTTTTCTTCTTCTGCTATCCAACTAGCCCTCTCATGTGCCATGCTCTCAGCTAATCGTCTATCATCTACAGGAACAGCTAACTCTAGTTTATAATCCCTGAAAGGTGAAGAAGTTTGATACCCTTTTAATCTATCCTCTGCATCAACTGCCATACCTATTTTTACCCAACCTTTCCATGCAGGGTTGGACATTACATATATATAACCATCTACTATCTCATTAAAAGAATGAGACATATTCTTTTTTATTTCTTCTAATTTATCCGTATTTGACTTTTTAGTCAAGCCCATTTTTTCAAATGCTTTCCACATACCTTCTTTTAAATATGTTTTATTAAATGGATGTTTAGGATTACCTAAACGCATTCTCTTTCCATTAATAGTAACTCTTGCCCTGTTTTCATAGTAACCTTGCAGGGTTGGTGGATGTAGTTTAGTAAAGTCTTTTGTTGTTCTCATGCTGTATACCTCGCTAATCTATAATCAAGTTCACAATGCACACTTCCATGCCAACCTGATAGTTTATTTTTAACTACGTTTAAATGTCTTTGTGCATCTTCTTCCTCTTGTCCTTCAACTTGAGGATTCTTAGCAATCAGTATCATCAAGTCTGCTTCAGCAGCTTTACCTGTTCTACTGCCTTCCATCATACTTTGATTTAATACTATCTTGCCCTCAGCTTCTGCACTTAACTGAGACATATATAGCACAGCACATTCATACTGCTTTGCTATCTGTCTTGCATGTATGGCACATGCTTTTAATGCTTCATCTGCTCTTGCAAATCCATTATAGGTAGCGAATTTATCACCCATATCTAACACAACTATGTCAGGTCTAGAAGATTTAACTGCTGACTCTACCCAATTCATGTCATACATTGTCGAATCTTTTATTCGTATGTTATCTCGTATCTTGGAATATAATTCCTGTGCTTGAGATGGGTTCTCTTTTATCTGATGTAGGTTCATACCTGTACCTGCTGTCAGATACCTAGCACCTACCCTGTGATAACCCTCTTCATTACAAAGCACTATACACTTAGCACCTTGAGATGCAAACCCACCCGGACCTGCTATAAGACTAGCATGGAAAGATGTTTTACCTGTGTTGGGTCTAGCACCTATCTCAACTAGATGTCCTGCATTTATACCCTCTACCTTTCTGCATAGAGATGGTATATTAAATGACCATCTTGCTTCCAAATCATTCTTTGCAAGTAAAGTTTCTATACTTATATCATCCCATTGTATATCCATACTTGGTGTAAAGTCATCAGCATACTGCTCTAACAATGCTCTCAAAGGTTCTAAAGAACTCTTTGCACCATTAACATAATCAAACCCAAGATTAGCTATGTCTTCACCTATAATCTGTTGAAAAAGTTTTGATAAAACTTCTTTAGCTATATCCTCGCCTAGCTTCTGTTCTTTTTTAATCTTCAAGAATAAAGAACTATACGCACCTTTCTGTGCTGTAGTCATAGATGGATTGTTAGACATAAACAATGCTTCAATCTCATCAGGTGTGACAGTCCTATCATACCTAGTCATAGCATTATCTATGACCTCTTTTATTTTTCTTACATCTTTACTGAACAATCTATTAGGACACCTTGCTCCACGATGGTCTTCGTAGAACTCTCTGTCCATTAAACTTCTAATTAATGCTAATTCCATATCATCTCCTTCATATTATTAATGTCAATCTCTTTTTCATACTTCAAGTCATCTGTTATGCGAAGCACCTTAGCAGTACGAACCCAACTTTGCAACTCTTTTCTTATCTGCAATGTTTTTTGTAGTGCATCAGGGTCAAGTGCAACTACAACTGTATCAAAGTTATGACATAAAAATCTCTTATGTTCTTCTAATAAACTTGTGCCTAACAATGCTACTCCTGTGATACCATGCTTGGCAACAGTACATGCACTATAACAATCTTCAACTAGCACACAGCTATAGTCAAGACTATCTTTATATGTACTCCATGTTACAAAAGGGTGTTTACCCCTGCCATATCTCTTCCATTTAGGTAGGCGATTATCTGTTGATGCACCTATAGCATCTACAACTCTACCTTTTTTACTTTCCTTTATCAAGAATACTGCTCTATCTTCTTTTACATCATGTAAGCAATGCTCTTTCCATATCTTTTCTTTCCATGATAATCCACCTATAGGATTCTTAAATCTATCCTCTTTTATAGGCACAATATATTCAGGAAGAACAAACTTCTTATCTTGTACAGTATCCTGTTTTGATTTCTTTATTTGGTCTACAGTAAGGTTTACTCTTCTAGTGCCACTAACTACACAACTAGCTTTGTAACAGTTAAATAGTATAGAACCCATACTATTTGTTATTGTAAAAGTATTTTTACCTTTACAAGATGGGCAGTCCATCCTCTTTGTAGTACCTATATCTAGGTCAATATCATTTAATATATCATCTATGTTCATGTGATAACATCCTTTCTGTTAACAGAGTTAATATCATATTTTTAACTTAAAGGCAAGTACCTCATCCGTAAATCTTTTCTAAGTGTGTCTGCACTTTTAATTATTCTTCGTGCAACTTTAGAAAATCTATATTTTGTGTATGGTATATATTCACCTCTAAATGGTTTTATTTGTGGTGCAATGTATTGCTGAAAACCAAAGTCTTCTTTCTGCTGTTTGAGTGTATGCAACAAATTTGCACTCCATTCATCATCTACATCTTCCCATGTCCATTCAAATATTTGTTTGAACTCTAGTCTTGGTGGCTGAAGTTCGTATACAATTTGCGTGATAACACCCACATTCCTGTATTCAAATTTACTATATGCGTGTTGCAAAAATGCAACAACTTCAGCCTTTGTCCAAAGATTAGTATGCACGTTGCCAAGCTGTTTCATCTGAAGACAATACGTAGTCCGAATAAATATTTGGTTGGTCTGTATTAGGATTTTTTGTTGGTGAAAAACTTAGTGATGTGTGTAGGTGATGCACCAACTCTTCCATTATAGATAAATCAGATAGACGTAAGTCTTTACATTCTGATGCATACTCTACTGCATCTTTTAATTTGTTATGCAGCCGTAGGAACTCCATACGTTGCTCCTCAGTTACTAGTATATCTTTGTTGTCCAAGTTTACCTTGAATTGGTTCTTTGTATCTCTCATAATGCTACTCCTTTCATCCAAGTAGGTTGTTGTGTATATCTATATCGTGCAAACCTAGCCTTGTCAGCTATGTAGAAAGCACGATAGGCTTCTATAGGATAGAACTCATCTGTTTTAAGTTCATCCATCCCACTAAAACATTGTGGGTGTTTAGTAAATACACCACTAGGTATCTTAAATCTTCCTAGCCACAGAGCATCATAGTGTTTAGATGCTCCATGTCCTTTTTTATACCTATCCATATACTCAAATAACATTTCTCTATATAAACAAAATGCCCATTCATAATTACTTCTAGTCTCCATAGCCCATAAGGTGCATGGATGCTTTTGATGCACAGGTTTGTATAGGTTATGCTCCTCTGCATATTCAGGTGCATGATGCCATAGTGTAGTGCATAACATCTGTGCTTCTTCTAGTGGCATCTTCACTACGTGTTGGTCACATAAAGATTTAGCAATCTTTTGTGGTGTATCTTCTATAATAAATCTATTCATGTTCACCCCCATTTCCTCTACCTAGACCACGTTCTTTATACCAATGGTCAAAGTAAGTTGATTTACGTTTAGCTGTTTCAAATACTGCTACTGTTACTACAATAGCAAAGATAAGTATAAGGTGTATGACAGCAGTCAAACCAAATACCCACATACTACCTACCCACAAAGAGAATGCTATGCACCACATCCATGCTAGTAGTTGCATGACCATGTGCCTTACGTGCAGGTCTTGTATGTTACTCAGTGGATTGCGTTCATAATTCATAACGACATTCCAACAATCATATATAAATTTACTCATAATTAATATCCCATCTGTAAAATATGTGGTCTTCAATACGTGTAATGTACGTCTTGGAACTCGCCCACTCAGGTGTTACATAGTGTGCATGGTAGTGTGTCGCACCCTCTACTAGGTCATACACTTGACCATGATACACACCACTAGCTACTAGCATAGCTTTATCCCATGCATCTAGGTCTCTAGGTGTGTCGCTTTTGCCATCACAGTACCAACTGAATTGACATCTGTTACGAACTGGAAAGTCAGGCTTCCAACTATACGTTGGTCCTTGCTCCACCACCTCGCATATTGTGTTAGGGTATCGCTCATCATACACTCTGTTCATCACTACTTGTGCTACTGCTATCTGTCCAATCATAGATTGATTTTTAGCTTCGTGATATACGTTGAGTGCTAAACAAAATAATGCTTCAGCTATCATCATCTTCCTCTCCTAAAAATTGTTTAAGTTTTTCGTATGTTGAAAAGAATGAGTATCTCTGTTGGTCTGCGTGGTCATTTAGCCAACGCATGAAGTTACTCTTGCCAACGATTTGAAATGTCTCTTCTTCATCATGGTCATATATATGAAATGCAAAATTATGTTTCATTATCTTCTCCTTTTTATTGGTTTAAAGTTTCTTTCTTGCCAATCTTTACGTTTGATTTGCCATTCTTTGTCAGTCCAATGTGGCATAAGTTTAAAACTTGCGAGTGTTATTTTATGTATATCATTGTATACATTACCTGCTTCACGCAGCCAAACCCACTTACGTTTAAACAATACCCACGTTTTCCTGTACCCACTACGAGGTAGCCTACCACTCCAATATACTTCGTATAGTTCAGCATCTTGCCACCTCTTTGCTTTAGGTTTAGTCCACGACATTATCATACTCCTTGATATAATCAAACTCAACGATAGCATTTGGATATTCTTCCTGTATTAAATCTAATCCATAGTTAAGGGGAGTACCCTTATACTTGTATTGTTTTAAATGCTCTCGTAGAAATCGTACTCTTGTCTTATGTACATTATTTACTGTTGCACCTACTTCATATTCATAGGGGTCATCTTTAAGTAAAGATGAATACGTTACTTTTTTTGCCATTATTTTAATCCTTTCATTATGTGTGAAATTACATCAACTGTCCAACCATTGCCTAACATTTTATATCGTTGGCTATTGGACACATGATTCGTGTAGTTGTCAGGTACAGTCTGCAATCGCTCACACTCAAGAGGTGTTAGCTTTCTCCATTGCATTCCGTTCACAAGAACATTATCTTTTGTGAACGTAGTCAAACAATTTGACTTACCTGTATCGCTGACTTCTAATTGTTTTGTAAATGGTAGGTCTAACTGCCCATCTTTACGGACACCATGCTCATCTAATCTACGATTAACAATCCTACCTATGGCAACCTTTGGTTCTCTATTCCCACCACCCATAGTGTTAAGTGTGGGTGCTTTCCCACTAGGTGAGTATATACGTTTGAGTATATCGTGTCCATTAATAGTATCAGCTTCGCCCACTTGTACCATAGTACGTTGCTTACGTTGAATACTATTCCACCATACTGCACCATTGTATCGTGCTGTAATGCAATGTGACTTACCTAGTTTGTTAGTCATAGCTTCATTAGCTATACCATCTTCTTCTAGTATGTCCTGCAATACTATACCTTTATCTGCCGTAGGCATTGTGTCAAAGGGTATATTAGTCCAATACAATCTCTTTCTATTCTGTGCTGAAAATAAACTACTGTTTATCATCACAGGCTTAACACCAAGATATTCAGATATAATATCTTGTGACTCCTGTTTCATAGGTACATTCTCCATGAGAAAGTATTTAGGTTTCAACTCATCTTTCAACCTAACAAACTCAAAGAATAGTTTGCTACGTGGGTCATCAAAGTTTAGTTGCTTACCTGCAAAACTAAAACCTTGACATGGCGAACCACCCATGAGCAGGTCAATACCACCAAAGGGTAGCCTTTCATGGTCTACCTGTGTAACATCACCTATCTGCACTGTGTCAGGATAGTTAGCCTGTGCAACCTTGATAGCATACTTATCAACTTCAGATGCAAAGTATGCATCATACTTTATACCTGCTCTGTTGAGTGCTATCTGTCCACAGGACATACCATCAAATAAACTTAATACATTCATAACTGTTACTCCTCTGCATCTTCTAATGGTACTTTAAATTCTAATGGTACTTCAAATATTACTTCAAACGTATCTGTCAAATCCTCATAATGTATGATTTTAACAGGACAATTATTTAACCACTCTTGAAATTTTTCATATGCACTCATACTATCTGTCTCCCTGTATGTTTATAAATTTTGCTCTGCTTATCTTCCCATGCCATTGTATTCTATCCTTTAGCAAGGCAAACTTCAAGCCTTTTACATCATCACTATCACCCTTGCTATCCACACCTAGTATGAGTGACTTACCTGCATAGGTCTGTAATAAATACTCACCCATTCTACCATTGCTTGTATCCTTGTTAAAATGATACACAGGAAGTGAATAGTAATAGTTGTACTCTTTGAGTAAACCCTCGTCATCAACATACAAGCCGTCACCATAGCCATTGAGATTGACTACATCAAATGTAGTTGCATCAATCCATTTGTATATCTGCTTGTAGTCACCTGCAAAGTCTACCTCAGCTACGAACTGAAGTATTGGGTCTATGTAATATGCTTTCAATGTATTTCTCATTAGTCTTTCTCCTCTATGTATACACGTAAGTGTGTTGATTGTTCTATGTTCTGCCCATGAGTAGTAACTCCTGTGCCTTTGTACTCTTCTTTGACGTGTAGTCCTCTAACACGCATTCTATATGTGCCTTTGTTAAAGTATTTTTTCACGTCATCAATGAACCTCTGCCCATCACAGTCATTAGGTATTTCGCTGAATACATAACGTGGGTGACGTAGTTCATAGTTCTCCTGTAACTTTACTCTGTTCTCTCTAATGAGAGCATTTACAGTTGACTTTGCTTTTTCCAATTCATCAACAAGATACGCAACTTTACTCTCTTGGGTATCTCTTCGTACCTCTTCTGCAAGTTTGCTCTCAAGTTTTTCACACTTGTCAAACAACATCTCATACACATCTCTAGGTACATACTTCTTTTTGATAGTTTCCTCTACGCATTGGTCTAAATCACCTGCCAAATAAACATTATCACATTCTGTATCATTTGGTTGGTCAACATCAAGAATATCCTCAATGCAGTTATAACCTGCTAAAGTAGAGGTATGTAATTTAACCTTTTGGTTAAGATTAAACTCAAGTAGTTTTTTAATTAGTTCTTTAACTTGCATCTCTTAATCTCCTTTGCTCTGTTCTAATTGCGTGACAATTTGCACATACTACGTCACATTTTTTCATTTCTTTTTTAATGTTTTCTATAGAATGCCCATCCATTCTACATATGTTATGCTTTTTCTCTTCACCATCTCTGTGGTCAAATTGCAAAGCAACATGGCTAATGTCTCCTTGCCATGTGCATTTACCTGTAAGTGTACCTGCACAACCTCGTAATCTAAACACTAGCCTTTTAACTCTTCTTCTGAACTTTTTAGTACGTTCATATCTACGTTTTTTACAGGCTTGGTTCATAGCTTTTAGTTTATACGGCATATCTCACTCCTATATTGTATTTGGTTCATCATCATAGACTTCTCCGAAGTCCTGCCACTCCTGCTCCCATGATGGTTGTCCATCATCTTCAGGTGCATCATCTTCAGGTGGTAGGTAGTCGCTATGTGCACAGTCTACACACACAATACCCCCT
>LULO01000526.1_pt1 | contig 24138 bp, 15 predicted proteins | sample 728121 | NCBI WGS metagenome assembly LULO01 (sample SAMN03860287, study PRJNA289734) | marine metagenome | biome: seawater column; feature: ocean; material: water; isolation source: Red Sea water column Station 149 - depth 50m | place: Saudi Arabia: Red Sea | collected 2011-10-15 | depth 50 m | reverse complement strand
GTCTGCAGTTAATGTCTGTGCTCTAAATCCATGAGAACCAATGTCTAAGTCACCAGCCGCAGTTAAAGATGTAATCCCATCAACAGTACCACCATCTATGTTTGCAGTATCGGCTACAAGCGAATCTATGTTGGCAGTTCCATCAATGAATAAATCTTGAAATTCTTGTCCAGCAGAACCTAAATTTGACACCCCATCGGATACTGGTACGATGTCTCCACTAGCAGATATGTGATTGAATTCTGCAATACTTCCTGATACAATAATCTTCTTCCAACTTGCCATTTTAAACTCCTAAATAAAATTCGTTTTCATCCGAATTATAATAAAAACCACCAGTCACGGCAGTCGGTTCTGTTTCAAATCCACCCAAGTTCAATACTCCTGATGAATTTACCTTTACTGATTGAAAACTTCCACTTTGTATTAAAAATAAATCTTTATCCGTGGTTGACGGATTTAAATTAAAAAATGCTTCAAATGTATTTGATGTCGCACCGATATTCATCTGTGTGAAACTACCCGAACCATTGATTAGAAAATTACCATCTCCATTTACATCCTTAGAGTTGATATCCAAGTTACCACCTAACTGCGGAGTGGTGTCTTCAACCATATTTGATAATCCACTACCACCAGTTTCTAAATTGGTATTACCCCAATATAAAGTTCCACCACGACTATGTAGTTTATTGCCAGAGACGGAATCGGTATTCTCTAATTCTAAGAATTCACTCGTGGTAAAACTGCCAGATAATCTAAAATCATCCAACACATTACCAACAGCATCGTAAATAGTTTTATCACTATCACGAACCTGAAGTAAATGCTGAAATGTATTGGATACTTTGGTGTTGGTTAAATCAAAAGCCATCTTAATCTAACCGCTTAATAACTTTATTTAGAAAAATATTAAAACCTTCTTGTATGTTTGACTCTCTATAATAATTATATAATACTTTTGATAAACTCTCCTTATTTTTCATCAAGAGTTTTTTGGTCATTCCTTTTTCTTTTAATAAATCAATTAATTCATTTTCTGGTGAAAACTTTTTAATCTTTTCCACAACAATCTTTGGTTTGGATGGTTTTTTAGTCAATACCTCAACGGTTGCCTTCTTACTCGTAACCACACTAAAGGTTTCCTCATATGGTTGAAAGTAAGCATCTTCAGCAATTACCTCTAATTCCATTGTTCCGACATCACCATCCTCAGAAATGTTCTTTAGTTTTGGAAATAATATCTCACCCTTTCCGTTTGAATTAATCTTACCCTCTACCATGAGGTTTTTATCATCAAACTTTAATATTGCTCTTAATTTAGATTCTTTTATTGAAGCACCCTCAAGTGCTACATTACATTCAAATATTTCAGATTTATCTGTATAGAGTTTAAGCGACATTTATGTTTACCGTTGGTTTGTTTAACACCTCTTGAATCACCAAATCAATATCTGATAAAGCTACTTTTGCATTCATGGGTATTTCCACCCTTTCTTTATACTTGTTTGATTTGACTTTCATTATTAATTCAATTACCCTTTTCTTTTTGTCAGGTCTTTGTCTGAATAAATCATCATAGGCTTGATATCGTTTGGTATATGTCCCACCTACTTGACTTAACTCGTACGCAACACTAAAATCAGAAAAGGTGTATACTGATTCCCTCCATGTTACAACAGATGTAGACCAAGTGCTCATAATGATTCCAATTATTCATATATAAATATAACAAAGATTCTAAATACAAATTAATTATTCAAACTGACTGGATAAACTTATGTAAGTAGATGGTTGAAAATCATTATTTTCGTCCAAATCAAACTCAGTATCGATTAAAAACTTACTGCTTGTAAAAGATGAGTCGACAAATTGTAAATTTCCAAACTCATCTTCTTCTAAAGCGCCAGTTCTATTGTCTGCTAAGTTAAATGTGCTTGGACTAGCAACGATTTCATCACTCTGTTCTAATCTACCAAATGAACCAGTAGATTCACTACCGAGTGAAAGAGTTCCACCCGACACCAATGTTATTGTACCACCGATGAAAGCAGAAGCAGATACAGTACCCTCTACATTAAGAGCATGAGTGGTATTTGTCGTGTTGATTGAAACCTTTCCGTCATGACTGACTCGTAATGTCGAATTGTTTATGGCGATGTTATCATAGGATTTCAATCCCATGAAGGCATCGTACAAATCCGTTATCATTACGGCCGTTAAGGTTTGTCCGTCCGATATTCCTGTTTTTACCAATGAAGCCATAATCTATCCTTTATTAAGCACCCGTTGCCGTCATCATCACACCCAACATTCTTAATACTCTGGAATAAGTTGTGTTGTGTTGGGCCATACTTGATCCTTGAAGACCACCTTTCATTTGAATCGCAACCATATAAGTATCACCGTTTTCTAAACCACTAAGATCCATCGTCTGTGTAAAGGAGTGAAAATTACCAGTGGTTTCACTTGTGGTCAAAGTGTGTGTAAAGGATGCATCGCCAGTAGAAGTAAAAGCAGGTTCTAAGTCGTCCAATTCATTTGCTTGTTTTGCACTGGCATATAAATTTGATATACTTTTAAATCCAATCCTAACTGCTGGAAATACGGTGCTAGCATGAGCAGTAATGGTATGGACAGGCGTGCCGGTCTCTCCGCCTGATCCATCATTGAATGTTCTGAGAAAACATCTAAAAACCGCATTTGCATTATTTGTATTGTGACGATACATGAAAGCAATTTTGGTTTGAAATTCAGGACCGGTTCTGTCCTTTCTTGTGTATTCAGGAAATTCAGTTGGAACTGAGTCAACACCAGAACCACTTACCATAGCAGTTATCTCATCCTTATACATGAGGTACTCGTCAATTGCTGTTGTGGCTCTGGTTTTTACCGTGGAAATAGCAACGCTGCCTATTGTGGCGGTATCTTCCTTTATTTCACCAATAAATTTATTATTAGAATCCAATACATTAGCTGCCCTTGTTCCACCTGTTTTTACCGTTGCCAAAGTAACATCATCAGTAAAGGTCGCTTCATCTGCATCTATTTTACCCTTGAAGTTAAAAGAACTATCAAAAGCAGTATCGGTTTTGGCCTTACTTGAACTTATTTCACTAACGGCTATTCCAGCTACTGTCGCACTACCAGCTTTTAGATTACCTATGAATTCATTATTTGAATCAATTGAAGCAGTAGCTCTTAGAGCTCCTGTCCTGACGGCTTCTATTGGTATGTCTCCTATCTTAGCCGTGTCTGCTTTTATCACACCGATAAACTTATTATCACTATCCAATGAAGCAGTAGCTCTCATACCACCTAATCTAACATCTTTTATTTTACTTCGATTACCATCCGAATCACCTATTAATACATCATCACCTCCAATTATAGCAGAACCCGTTACGAATCCTTGAAAGAAAGCAACACCACTTGAGGATATTTGAAACATGGATGATGAAATCATGAAACCAGATGTATCTGGTGCAACTGGTGATAATTTTAACAAATCGTTATCATCAACTATTTCGGTTTCACTTATGTTAAAACCACCTATCGTACCACCAGATGCCTTAATATTACCTGACATTGTAACATCACCGTCTGCCTGTAAATGGAAATTACTCGAACTAATCTCTATGCTTCCAACACTACCACTAATGAATTGTGAAGTACCACCTAAGAAAAATCTTTCCGATTTCATAAATAGGAAATCATCATCACCCGAGTATCTTATGTGAGAAGCATTTGCTTTACCTATTTGAAATCTAGATCCGTTAAATCCTGATTCCAAGTAAAATCCATCTGTGTTACCACCATACTCCATCATTCCCTGATTTCTAAATATCGTGTTTATTCCGTTACTACCAGTTGAAGTTGTTATCATAAGTCCTTCATATGTAGAATTTGGTTGTGCTACTACACCAGCTTCCACACCACAGCTAGCAGACTCTTGAAGTAGTGCTCTACCCATCCAAAAATCAACTCTTGCCGCACCAGATGCAGCTTTTATAGTTTGCTGTATACCAACACCCATTGACTGACTAAAACTAGTGACATTAATTAAAGGTAATTGTGAGTTGTTAGGGTATGATGGTGATAAAACCACCGAGCCAGTTACAAATCCTCCGTCACTTTCAGGTACAGTTGCATTGGAAAATAGAGTTGAACCAGTAATTGTAAATCCAGACACTTCACCAGCTGAAGCCTTTATAGTTCCTGCCATCTCCAATCCAGCAGAAGATGCTGATAGTACGGTTGTATCCGCGTTTGTTTTGATTGATACGGCAGAAGAATCTATTTTTACATGTTCACCACTCGTACTTCCTATGGTCGTGGTTGCACCGAATTGAGCTCTTTGCACAGATCCAGATTTAACCGTCAATCCATTATCATCTACAATCGCATGTTCATCTGAAGCATCACCGATGACCACACTACCGTCTCGTGTAGCATGGAATCTTGATGAACTTATTTCAATGAATCCATTTGAACCACTTACAAAAGCACTTCCTAAATCACCAAGCACAAATTCAGATGAACTCACCACTATGTTTGTACCATCAAATGCTATTCGTTTTCCATCGGCATTACCGACCATGAAATCTCCACTTCCACTTACAAATACACCAACACCGTCCGATAGACTTTTTGGTGGAGTTGCTCCAAATGACATTGAAGAATGAGTTGATGACACTTGAAATACATCGGTGTTTATATCAATGTTTCGAGATTTTATCTTTAATGGTGATGTGAATGAAATCTCGTTCCCTTCATTATCTCGTAGAGCAAATTGACCAGACTCAGATACAAAGAATCCAGCACCAGCGTCAAGCGCAGCATTTTCACCAAATTTGATAAAACCCTCGTTTTCTGTGGTTTGAATTTGTAATTTAGGAGTATCTACCTTAAAATTCTTTATTCGTATATCAACCTCGCTACCAGTAATTAAGGCAGCAGAGGCAGTTAATTGTCCTGCAGGAGTGACTTGAAATTTAGAACTTGATATAAAAAAGTCAGCATCCGAAGCACCATCAAATTCAAAAGAAGTTCCTTGTTTTAATTTTGTTCCATCGATATCATATCCAGCAATTTTACCACTTGTAGCCGTAACCTTACCAGCAATAACCGCATCTCCACTTGAACTCAAATGAAAATTACTCGAACTAATCTCTATATTTCCTAATGAACCACTTACAAACTGACTTGAATTTCCAAGAAAAAACTCGGAAGCAGACATGATAATATTACTACCATCCCATTGTATTCTCTTTCCAATGGCATCACCCATTAAGAATTGACCACTACCACTTATGAAAGCACCAGTTCCACTTGTGTAACTTGTCGGTGGTGTTGAACCCAATGCTAGAGCACCACCATCACCACTTAGTATTCTGACCGTGCCTGTTGAACTTGATATCTGACCTAATCCAATCTCCCAACCACCAGCTTTTAATACATCATTCGTATATGAGAATGTATCACCCACATAGAATACGGGTTGTGTGGAAGCACTTACAAAAAACAATCCTTGTGTCGGTGTGGCAGTTGCGGATGTAGCACCAGTACCGAGAGCAATAGAAGCATTATTACCATTTATATCAGCAACAGTACCACTCTTCAATCTACCTGGCACCAATTCCCATCCAGCAAGACGAGCTTTGTTTGCCGTAATCAATACCGAAGCACTTGCCTCACTACCCGATACAGTTCCCTCTCCACTAAACACCGCAAATCCATAAGGACTATCAACAGTTCCATCGTTCAATGGTAACTTACCCAATACCAACTTGGGTTGAGCTTCATTTACACTACCAGTCCAAATTGTCAATGCTTGTTTTATAGAACTGAGTCTAACACTACCAAAACTATTGTCACTTTTAAGTGAACCTGGTTCTAAATCCCATCCAGCAAGACGAGCTTTATCTTTTGTTATTAATACAGAGTATGTATTGTCATCATCAATATCAGCATTGGCTGAACCACTAAATACAGCAAATCCATACTTTGTAGCTCCAGTTGTTGGTAAATTACCCATAACAACTTTTGGTTGAGCAGTATTTATTGAGCCTGTAAATACAGAAACTTGTTGATTTCCAGCATCAAGTGCAATAGAACCACCAGGATCATTGTATTGAAATCTACCAGGTGTCAATTCCCACCCAACAATCATGTTGTCGCCTTGACCTAACTCGACTAATCTATCATTATCACCAGTGCCAGTTCCATCAAATATTTTTAATCCATAAACACCACTCTCCGTTCCATCCACCTCTCCAAAGTAAATCATCTCAGTACCATCGGCTTTAGATATGGTTATTCTTTCAGCATCACCATCTATATTTACCGTGTTGCCAGAACTACTTATTGCATTATCACCAATACCCCATCCACCGATGTTACCTTTTTTAGCATTTATAGTCCCTTCTAAAAATACACTACCAGAAGCAAACAATCCATATTGATTGGTTAGAGCACCGAATCTAGCAGATGTGATTCCATCCAATCTTCCCATTCTGACCTTTGTGCCAGAAGCACCTGAGTTGGAATTTGCACTACCCGTATTTGAATTCCAATCAGCGTGACTCGTGATTTTATCAAAGACATCTATGAATGGTGCATTTGAATCATCAGCAGTTAGATAAATACCACCTTGTCTTGAACCCGTGCTGGTATTTCCTAATCTAACATATTCAAAACCACCACTCGGTGGAGTCGTACCAGACCTAAGATCAGCACTTATTGAGCCCGTACTTGAAACACTAGCAACGGTCAAGTCTGATATCGTTACACTTGCACCACCACCACTATTGTCAAACCTTTGCATCCTAATGACATCACCAGCAGCAAATCCATGACCACTACCCTCACCAGTATCGAAGTTCAATGTGAAGTTACCACTTCCATTGTCCGTAACACTATCGACCTTACCCGTACTCGTTATGTATAAATTACCATTGGTAGCTCTGACCTGTTGAATCATCAGTTCAAAGATTGACATCGTTCCACGAACCGTGATGTTGTCCACCGTCATTGATGTCTTACCAGTTTCGGTAATGCCTTGGTCAAGTCTAAAACCATCACCAACAAATCCTGATGTAAATGAGGTCGTACCCAATGACTCACCATCCGCAATCGTAACATCATTTGTAAAAGCAGAGGTCGTGTTTCCAATATTTAATCGTGCAGTATTATTGGTAGCAAACTCAATGTTATCAGAACTCGATTCCCTTATAAAAGTATTACTACCACCATCAAGAAATATTGCTTTAGTTGTTGGAAGTGAAAAATGGTCGGTGACGGTAACCTGACCAGCAGCCATCGTTAATGTTCTTGTTGAAGTACCAGATTTCATCGTAAAGAAATCTAACTTACCACTCTCCGATTCATCAGCCATATTGGTTGCTATGGCTTGTATGTGAGAATATAATGTATCTTCATCAGCAAGATTATTGATTCTAAATTCTATCTGCCCTATTTGGTCATCATTAGCAGGACTACTGGTGACTCGTTTGAACCTAAGAGCTGTTGGATTACTTCCACCTTGTTCATTTTCAATTGTTAATATTGGTTTACTCGCAGCCGTTGAGTATAAGTGTAGTAGAGTATCGGGAGCACTTGTGCCGATGCCGACACCCGTTGAATTAATTCTCATTTGTTCAGTCAGAGTGCCATCTTCCATTGTGCTAATTCTAAAATTACCATACTCTGAAGTATTCGTGTTGTCGTCAATGCCAGAAAAAAGTTGAGCATAAGTGGTAGCAGTTCCACCAGCATCAGGCATTTCAAAATTCATAAAAGTTCTATTATTAGAGGACGGTGATGCTGGATTGTGTCGAAGTCGTATTTGGGCTCCTGTGTCTGCAGCTCTGTTACCCTCGAATAATGCGACAAATGTATCTGCTCTGTCTCTTACATGAAGAATTGGATCGTTACCATTACCATCACCATCAATAAGAGCGGATGTCCCACTACTTTGGGAAACATGAAGTTTTTGTGTGGGATTTGAGACGCCGATGCCAACTCTCTGACTACTATCAATAGTAATAGCATGAGATGCATTAGTATATATATCAAATTGATTAGAACTATTTGTATACTCTATGCTTCCAATATCTACATTACCAGTATCTCCAAAGTGTAAAGCAGCTACACCAGAATTAGTTGAATTTAGTTGCATTCTTACTGTGCCTGATTTAGCTATTTTCAAATATGTTGTACTATCAACAGAAGTATCAGTAGTTGCATCTCCTATATGTAACAAACTAGCAGGACTTGAGGTCCCGATGCCGACTTTACCTGAACTATCAATAGTAAGTCTATCGGATCCAGATGTCCTAAAGTGCATTTTATCAGTATTGTTGTCGTATCGTATCTGACCGATGTCTGCGTCTCCGGTATCACCTAAATCAATTATAGCATCCAATGCTGTACCAGTTGTCAATCGTATACCTACATTTGAACTCGTATCTTTTATTTCTAGCTTTCTGGCAGGACTTGTGGTGCCTATGCCGACATCACCCAAACTAATCAATGAGTTAGCAGCACCCGATACAATTAATGAACCAGTAAAGTTATGTATGTCATCCATCGTGTCACCGAACTTAGTGCTACCACTTGTAAACTGTATGGAAGCACTTACAAACTCGGTGTGGAATTCTTGTGCTGTTAGTGTTCCGTCTATTTTTGCATCACCAGCAACATGTAAAAGTTCAGAAGGGCTTGTGGTGCCGATGCCTAAATTTCCACCATTATTAAAATAAGAATTTTCACCCGCATCTGCATTGAAAGCTATTTTGGTTGTTGAAGATGCATCATACAACCTTAACATTCCAGCATCCGTATCTTGTTGATGTAAAAGGGCAACATACTGACCATTACTTGCAAGAAGTGCTATTCCATCATCATTACCAGTGGCTTTGACAGTCAAACCTTTCTTTGGTGATGTTGTTTGTATTCCTGTTTGACCTAATGTGTGAACCGAACCAAACGAACCAGTTGAGATTGCTGAACCACTTATTTGCCCATCATCAGTAATTGTTAAGTATCTTTGTAAAGAGTCACCTTTATTTGTGCTAAATCTTAAATCACCTTTTAAAGTTCCACCATCATTTAAAACATGTGAGGTAATTGTGGCAGTTGTGTTTGATGAACCATACCCAGCAAGAGCAGCACTTCCAACTTGGAATATGTAACCCATTCTTCTATTTTGAACTTCACCAACCCTTGTGGCAATATAAGCATCCCCATCATCTGCCTGTCCAAATACAGCAACGGTTTCGGTTGTATCAGTATGAATATCTAAACCAACCTGAGGACTCTCTGTGCCGATGCCGATATTTCCACCATTAAAATAAGAAACATCATTAGCATGAAGTTGAATTTTTCTTGAGTTATTTGCAAATAACCTCAATCTACCATCATCTTCACTTGCCTTTACCTCAAATAAGGTATCATCCGATGGATGTCTTACTCTTATACCAGTGCTTCCCTCACTATGACCTTTTATACTAAGAGTGTGAATATGGGATGACTCTCCGAGACTTAACGAACCAAACGAACCAGTTGATGTTACTGAACTACTTACATTTGCAAAGAAAGTAGCATCACCATCAGCCGAGGCTAAATTCAGAGCTTGATTAAAAGTGCTACCGTCAGCCGAAGTAAAGAATCTGATTTGTCTTTGTGATACAATGTTAGTTGAACCTAAGTCTTGACTTCCATTACCATCAGGAATTAAATCCTTTTGCATTTGAACAGTTGATGCACCATCTCCAATCATTAAATGACCCGTAGAAGTTAGAATTGTAAATCCTGCTGAGGGGGATGGTCCAACACTAAAACCGTCTACAGTTCGTATTTGACCAAACGAACCAGTTGAAGTTGATGAGCCACTTATGTTTCCACTAAATATTGCATTACCGCCTTCAGACATATCTAGTTGTAATGCAGTTATAGTTCCGCCACCGTCAACTCCTTTAAATAAAATATCATTATTATTGCTTATTGATTTTATAACTAAATCTGAAGAAACTCTACTGATTCTACCAAATTCAGTTCCTCCGTCTTGGAATCTAATTTGTGCACCATCAGCATCAAGTATCATATTACCTACTGTTGCTATATTACCACCATCAACAAATACTCTTCCAAACGAACCAGTTGAAGTTGATGAGCCACTTACATTACCACTTGACACCTCTAATCCATTTGGATTAAAATTAGCAATTGCATTACTATTGACGGTAAAATAAATATTTTCATTATTATTAAGACTGATGTTGCTACCACCACTTGTTGCTAAACTCATCTGAGAGGATTCAAATCTTATCTGTGTACTTGTGTCTCCAGTATGACGAATGTATTCAGCAACACTTACATTACCAAATGATGGTGAGTCTCCATCTCCTAAAGCATTGACATCAACATTGACTCCATTTAGTTTTATCTGTCCTTGTGCATCACCCTCAGCAGAAGCACTTATCAATGTATTTCCTAACTCGGATTCAGCAGTTGTTAATCTCGTTGATATACTTGCACTCGGTGCTATGAATGAACCACTAATCTCTGATGATATTTGAGCAGAAGCACTAACGATTCTGTTTTCTAACTCCGTTTCAGCAGTTGTTAATCTTGTTGAAAATCCACCACTTGCTTCTGTAAATGAACCACTTACAGTTGTTGCGGTTAGAGTTCTAATCAAATCAGCATTTGAACCCAATGAACCACTTACCGTGGATTTAAAAGTTGAATCCTCAAAATCAATGGCAAATGTTCTATCGGAAGTTAAATCACCACCACCTGTTAAACCCGTTCCAGCAGTTAGGTTTCGAGATTGTAGTGTATCTACATTACCCTCTTCGGTTGTAATTCTTGTAGAAATAGATTGTGATAAAGTAAATAAATCAGGTTGTGATAAACCAGCAACTCGTAGATTTCCAAACGAACCAGTTGAGGTTGCTGAACCACTTATATCTCCACTTGCAGTTATATTACCTGATATACTTCCAGAACCTACAAGAATACCACCTGCTGTTGTTTCTATTTTTTTCTGACCATTGTAGTATGCTTCAAAACTACCACCTGCTGTTCCTTTGAAGTATGCTTCAAAACTACCACCTGCTGTTCCTTTGAACAATCGGCCGGCGGAACTACCATCTACAAAATCTAATGTATTACCTGCAAACTCTAAAGAAGAACCAATGGCTTTAACTCTTGTTTTTACATTTACAGTATCACCTGTTATGTTAGCACTTGAACTTATGTTTCCACTAGCAGTTATATGATTCTCTACACTTAACTCACTACCACTTATTTTACCGTGAGTGGTTAAAGAACTAGATACTATTAGACTACCAGTAAAAATATGACTATCATCCAATGAATCGCCAAATACAGTAGAACCACTACTGAAAGATTGTGTCATGTGGGTTACACTTGAACTTACAATGTATCTCTGTGCTGTTATATCACCATCAACAAGAAGACCATTAAATGTTCCGAATGTGGATGTTAAATTTGTTATGGTAGCAGTTGATGAATCAAAAGTTGTTATTAAACCTTTTGAAGCAGTTAGTATTCCTGAATCAAATACAGAAGTAGCTGAACCAGTTAGATTACCAATTATATCAATATTAGAAGCAGTTAATTGAGTTATGTTTGCTTTATCGACATTTCCTATTTGTGTAAAGTGTACACTTGAAGCAGAAAGACTTGTGAAATTTTCACCTTCAACCACGGAGTTAATCGTGGTAAATGGTAGAGCATGTCTGTGATTACCTCTGGCAAATTCACCTATATTTCCTTGAAATGCGGTTGTTGATACATCTTCGGGATCAGCACTATATGGTTGTAGTGCTGGAGCTCCAAGTGTACCAGCAACTTGACTGTCGTTTGTCAAGACCTCTCTGTTTATTGAGTTACCAAAAGCAGATACACCACTACCACCTTGTATCTCAATACCATCAGCACTCATCTTGAAGAAACTATCTTCGGAATTATATATCAATAATCCCTCTTGAGTCATCTCAACCTTTCTTGTATTACTCCTTAATCTGAAGTTATCAAAGGTTATTTCCGTTTCTGGAAACTCAGGATTTTCTGTGTTGACAAATGATTTTGTAAATGTCTTTGAACCTAACTCATCATCGTTTTTGAAATTACCCATAGTGGCTTTAGCAAACAATGGTTTTTCAAAATCATATCCACTATCGTCATTTATACTACCAGTCAAGATTACCTTGATAAAACTTGCAGCTGCTGGAAGCTCAGCACTTGCACCAAAGCTGTTGTATTGTCCAGTACCTAAGAAGTATTGCCCATAACCATTGGATGCTGTAAAGTTAGCACTTGGTAGAAATGGTTTGAATCCGTTAGAGTCACTACTACTGTATTCTAATCTAAAATACTGTGGTTGTAATGCCCTTTCTTTTCCCTCACCAAAACTCGAACTGAAACGAGCAACAGCTGCAAAACTCAAAGTATCTCCGGCAGTAAACGAAGATGTTATTACTTGTACTATTTCGTAAGTATTGTTATGTCCTGTATAATTTTGTGTTCCACCTGGAACAACGACATCTAATGTTATATCACCACTAACGGCTTTATGTAAGTCAACATAACTGGCTCTGTCTGTTAAACTAGCAGTTGCTCTACCACCCATAGAATATGACCAACTCAATATAGATGGGTTAAGATTTCTACCACCACTTAAAGAACCAGTTAATTCAAATCCTCTATTTTCAATGTATTGTGTACCAGCACCTATTTCTAAAAATGAGCCAGATTTAATCGTTACCCTATCAACACCTAAAGCATCCTTTATGTTCAATCCTGGAGTAGTCGTTGACAATTCAACTGTGTTTGCGGTATTTACTAATCTATCACCCTCTATTATAAAACCACCTATTGTACCACCAGTAGCAGTTATTGAACCACTTAAATTTAATACATTTGTTCTTGGATTTAAATGAAATAAACTTGAACTAATTTCTATACTACTAAGTGAACCACTTATGAACTGAGTGGCATCATTTCCAATAAAAAATGCATCAGTTCTAATATCAATCGTAGAACCATCATACTTTAAAAATTTATTACTTCCATCACCGACATGAAATCTTGGCAACTCAATATCGTCACTATACTGCATTTGTACACCAGCTCCACCAAAAGTAGAACTATTTATACTAAACATTTTAGTATTGGAATTTAATGATATTTTACCATCAGAGCTTTTTACTTCATTTGCATCAATAGTAAATCCACCAATAGTACCATCGTTAGCAGTTATAGAGCCACTAAAAGTAGCGTTACCCACTCTATCCAAGTGAAATCCACTTGAACTAATCTCAATGTTTCCACCCGAACCACTTACAAATTGTTGTCCACTACCTAAGAAAAAAGTCGATGAACTTATTGTGGTTGTGAAACCATCAAATTGAATTCGTGGACCATCAGCTTTACCGATTAATAAATTACTGTCACCGTCCACATAAAAACCTGAACCCGTATTAAATGCCGTAGGTGGTACTGAACCAACTGCCATAACACCCACATCACTTGAACTTATTAAAAATCTCTGTGCATTAAGATTAAAGTTACTTGTTTGCATTCTAATGCCTGTATTATCAGCCATAAAGAAACTCTGAAAGTCGTCACCACCGAATCTCTCTAATGTTTCAAAATTAACATCGAATGAGTTAGAGGCAAGTAATATAGCAGAACCAGATATCTGTCCGTTTGACTTTATTCTTAAAAACGGATCGTCTTGTGCTGACCTTATTTCTGTCTCATCTACTAAAAATCCACCTATAGAAGCGGACTTAAATATAGCAAAACCACTACTGTCTATGGATGATGAAGCATTAAATGTCGTGGATGGATTTCCATTTATTTCAGCTGGTGTTCTGATTGTATTTGCAGTCAAGTCAGCTACGATACTGACATCACCCGTAATAACACCACCTTCCATTTTGAACTTGGAAGCAGTAATGTCACCCTCAGGTGTTAGATGAAATCCACTTGAACTGATTTCAATGTTATTGCCAGAACCACTAATAAATTGTGTATTTTCTGTACCAACAAAGAATGTATTGGCTTTTACCTCTAATAAACTTGGATTACTTCTGAACCTAAATGAACTACTATTTTGACCACCATGTAATTCTAAACCAACACCAGTATAATTATCCCCACTTGATGTCAATACAGAACCACTAAAGAACATTACACCTGGACTACCTTGTCCTGAACTAGCACTTAGAAATCCCTCGTAATCTACAGTCTTTAGATAAGCACTACTTTTACCAGACTGTTCAAATCCTTTACCTACAGCATTACCAGTATACATCGAACCTTTTAAAAGATTGTCTTCCTTTTCTATAAAGAAAGGTGAACCTTCAATCATAACCACAGAAGATGTTATTTCAATGTCCGTGTTTAATCTGTTGTTATCTCTGTATTGTGCTGGTGTTTTGTTTTCATCTAAAAATTTTAACCTAAAGTAAACAGGCGTGTCTCGTCTAAAATCTCTTGGAGTTGGTATGTTTAAAATATGTGATAAAGGACTCGTGCCTTCTTTACCAACATCGGTCGTCTCAAATACAGCAGTATCACCATCTAATGGATAAGTGTCAACAACTTTAAAATCATCAGCTTGACTACCGGTTTCTCTAAAAGATAACTCTCCAAATGCTACTCTACCACCTTGTGTCTGTAAATGAGATGCACTTATATGTAAATAACTTCTTTTATAAACATCATCATTTTCATCAAATTCTATTGACTCTGAAAAATTAGCACCAGTTAATAAAGAATCAACATCATAAAAAATTATTGGAGATAAATTAGGAAAATTCTTTCTTACTTCATATCTAAAAGATGACCTTAGATTTTTTCTATCAACATATTCAGCAGTAACACCATCATCTTCTAAAGTACCAACGACATATAATGTAATAGGACCATCAGCAATAGAATTTGGTGTTCTTAATGGATCTTGTTTAATCCAAACATACGCTGTAGCACCACCACTTACATCTTCATAATCAGCTAATTCCGAAAATATAGTTTCTCCATTTGAATCTACAAACTCAAATGTTATGGTCGTATGTTCTTTAAGACGAGGTAATCCTTGAGGATCTTTATAAGTTATGGAAAAACCATGTTTACCAAAACCTAATACTTCAGGTAAACCTACTACCTGAAAATAACTATCGTCATTTATTTCAGTTTCTAAATAAACATCAAGAGATGCTAAATTTAATAATTGTGTATATCTTTCAGCTTGGGGCATATAATACTTCCTAAATACATAAATAAATATTTAAAAAGTATTATTATCGTTCAATTATACATTATATTAGATTTACCTTCTTGTACATTTATTGGCAATAAGTAATCCATGAAGTCTTTTATGGTGTCCAAATGTGATATTATAAAGACCGATTGGAATGTTGTCTTCAAATAATCAAAAGCACCCTTCATATTTGATAGGTTTTCCGAGTCCAATGTACCGAATCCTTCGTCAATTACCAAAAAGTTTGGATGTGGTAGGTTGGAAACATTGATGAGACCGACTCGAAGAGCGAGTGAGGAAACGAACTTTTCCATGCCGGATGAGAGAGATAAAGGCCATTCTTCATCGTTGTATCGTATATACAGATTTATGTTTTTATCCTCACTTGTTATACCCAATTGAAATCCAGCCATCATGTGGTCTAACACGGTGTTGACTTCATTCTCAATAATGGGAAGAGCATCGTTTATGATTAACTGAGGAATACCATCATTTGAGATTAATTTCAGATATAATTCATAATCCGATACCTTTTGTTCAGCATCAACCAAATCCTTGATTTCATTGTCGAGGTTCTGTTTGTTGGTTTTATTTACCAAAATGTGATTCTCTATTGTTCGTATACCATCAATCACGATATCGTATGATGATTTACTTTTATCCAATGCCATCTCTAAGGTTTGTATTTTGTCATCTATCTTGTCGTTAAACTCAAGAGCAGATTGATACTCTTCATATAGTTTATTCTGTTCGTAAATCTTTTCCAAATCCTTTTCCAAACTCAATACATTGGATTCCAATTCCTTAATCTTGGCCTGTGTCTTGTATGCATCACCTTCGACTCGTTTTAAATCCTCTGTCAACTCTTGATATTTTGCCTTTTCTCTTTCAATATCACCAAAGCTTTCAATATCCTTTTCACGATGGGATTTATCCGTTAATAACTTCTCTAACTTTTTATCATTCTGTTGTATTTCAAAAGTCAATGATTTTATTTTATCAATATGCCAAGCACTATTCTTTACACAATATTCACAATCCTCATCAAATTCATGTTCCTTAACTTCTTCTAAGGATTTTTTCCATTGTTCTGTTTTGGATTTATTTAATTTAATATCATTTTGAACCTTACTTAAATACTCCTTTGTCTCTTTGTATTTTTCGTAATTATGCTCTAAGGTTTCTTCATCAAATTCTTTTATTTTGTTGTAGATGTCATTATACAACGGTCGAATCTCTTCTCTGTATTCTTCTTCGGATTTCAATAATTCTTGTTGTCTTTCCAACTCCTCTTCTTTTTCCACCTCAACCGATTCATTGATAGCATCCATACCACTTGGAACATACTTTCTTTTACCTTCCAAGTTAACAATCTGTTCTTTTAATTCACTTATCTCAATCTCAAATGGTTCTACTTCATTGTCGAGTTTATCTTTTTGTTCCTCATAGCTTTGTAATTGTTTTTGTAATTCAGATAACTGACCGAATACATCTTTGTCTTTTATTTTTTTCAAGTATGCTCTTTCATCTGATACATCTCGTTTAGCAATATCATAGAGTTTGTCAAACAAATCAATACCCATGAACTGACTTAATATCTTTTTTCTTTCAGCCTGTTTTTTATCAATGAAGTTCTGTCCGTTGTTCTGTAAAGAAAGTGATGTCAAAATAAAATCATCAAAACTACCTAATATCTTTCTAATCTCTTCGTTTGTACCTGTTCCATATTGTGAGTTACTTCTAGCAGCACCACTCAAATCAATCAATTCTCCATTCTCTTCCGTGTAGAATTTAACACTTACGGGACATAACCTACGAACCTCGCCTGTAGCTCGTTTGGTTGTTTCCTTTAAAGTACCGATTCTATGTATGATGTAATCAACACCATTTACCTCTAATGATAACTTAACCTCAAACTGTTTTGACTTGTTATTCAATACCTCTATGGCTCTATTGGTTCGACTACAGATATCAAATATCGTATAAGCTATGATATCAATCAATGCTGACTTACCACTATGATTTGGAGCAACAACACCAACGACACCATCTAATTTGGTAAAGTCAATTTTGTTTTTCTTACCATAACTAAACATGTTGTCAAACTCAATATACTTTAGTTTCCAATCCACATTTCGTGGTAAGTCATTTTTCATACCTATGGCAGAGTTTGTCAATTCATTTATATCGTATATCCTTTTAAGTGTTTTGTCATCTATGTTTGGATTTTCTATTTTCAAAACCTTTTCAATCAAACTATTCTGAACACCTAAATCATGAATGTCCTCAATGGATATTTTTGTTTTGGATTCATTCATTTGTCCTTCGATTGAATCTATTTTTTCCATCACGACTTGCTTGATATCTTGATACTTTCGTCTTAGATTTAACTCAATTAATCTTAATTTATCTATGGGTGTGTTTTTATATTTTATTTTTATGTTACCATATTTAGGCACAAAGCTCATTTTACTTTTTATCTCACCATCTTCAACCAAGACGGTTTTAAATCCATAATCATTTTTTATCTGTACGAATTCAGACTTTCTACTTTCTACATCCCATAGTAAAAAACCATGTTCTGGCGCTTCAGCAAAGTTCTGTTGAATCAATGAGCCAGGATAAGCAATTCTTTCGTTATCATCTATGAACTGTCGTTTATGAATATCACCCAACAACACCATATCGTATCCATCAAAGTCATTTGCATTGACATTATCATCACTCATCCACAAACCAGTATCAACCTCAAACCTACCAACACCACCGTGAAATACAGCAATCTTGTGGTCTCCATCGATGTCCTTTGCTCTTGGTAAGTTCTTTACATTTGGTTTACCATCTTGTGTGATGTCAAATACAGATAAGAAACCAAACTTACATCCACCTAAATCATACACACCACTTTTCTTCCAATAGTGAATTCGTGGATTTATCTGTTGAACCAAATCAACAATCGGAGACAACACATCCTCTCGTGATTTGTTATTTAAATTACAATCATGATTGCCAGGTATAATCAATAAATCAGCAACATCAGCCAATCCTAAGAAGAAATCTGCTACCAATCTTGTTTCCTCAGGTGATGTATCTAATTTACCATGAACCACATCACCACCGATATAGATTAAGTCAGGTTTTAATTGTTTAAGTTTTTTATACAATCTATCAAACACATCTCGATACTCTACAAACCTATGTAGTTTTCTAATGTGAATGTCTGCTAAATGAGCAATTGTTTTTATGTTCTTATCCATATAATCTTGCCTGTATCATGTCTGAAAAACTTGATGATATTGTTTTATCAATCAAACTTGTCATTTGTTCAAACCCTAAATCATTCGGGTCTTTATTCTTTGGTAACTTTACAACTTTAGAATCAATACCAAAATCCCTAAAGAATTCTGATAAATTATAAGCATCCTTTTTAGCATCCTCATCTAAAGCAATATAAATTGTTTTTACTTTTTTTTCAAATATCTTTCTTAATAAACTCTTTGATGGTTTCTTACTTAACATCGGTATTGCGTTTGTTCTGATTGACATGGCGTCAAACACACCCTCACACAACACAATTGGAAAAGACCAAGCTATGAACCAATCAAATGGAATGATGTCTCGTGATACATTTGGATTTTTGTATTTCATACCATCGCCCATAAATGACCTACCAACAAAATAATTCAACACACCATTCTCATCATAACTCGGTACAATGATTCTGTTTTGATAAACCCCATCATCACAAAATCCAATCTTGTGTTTTTTAACATCCGTTTTATTAAAACCTCGTTGTTCTAAAAACCTTACGGCATGCTTGTAAAACAAAGACTTTGATGGTGATGATAGTGATTGATATTCTCTCGGTAGAGAAACAATAACCTTTGATTCAACTTCATCTTTTTTAGTCGGAATAAATACAATGTCTTTTAACTCACTAAAGTATTTGCTGTCAGCATTTACCTTTTTGAATAATGAGTATAAAGAGTGACCACCTTGATTACTAACCCAACAATGCCACTTCTGTGATTCTAAGTTGATTTGTAACTTAGGTTTGTAATGACTAACAAAGGGTGAGAAAAACATGTACTCATCCTTTTTGGTTAGCTTTTTACTACGACTATTTAATGTTCTTTCTAATAAACTTATTAACTTATTCATATAGAGCACATACTAATGCATCATAAGCATCCATATTGCGTTTATCCCATAATCCTGTTGGTGTTAATTTAACATATTCTTCTAAATTATACAAGCAATTTATTTCTTTTTTTACAAAATCTTTTGCTGATACACCTTTTATTCTAGCTTTACCAAAGAGGTGTTTTCTTGCCGTCATTGGATTCACGCCCTCTATTATTTCACCATAGGCAAATTCTAAACAATAGGTCAATACTGCATTAAATTTTGCTAATTTTATTATTGTCTGTTGTGATGTCCTACCACGCATGAAACCAGATAAACTATCCTCAATGTATATTTGTTCAACTTTATTGAAAGGATCAATCGTTGTTATCTCTTTCATAGTTAGTTCAACTTTATCTCGAATCGTATCTTCTTTTTGAATGGGTATGAATCCCATTGTAACTATTTCTTTGCCGTCTACAAAAGCATATCCAACCGTTGTTGTAGAGGCATCCAAGCCTAATTTTTTCACTTATAAATGTTTTTCCTGTTTATTCTCAGGTAATCTTTAGCCATCTTACGACCATACTTTTCAGCTTTCCTTTCATAAAAATTATCGTCATGTGGATCTTTACCAGCTTGAGCAGCCTTATTCATTTCCATTTCGTACTCTTTTTTATATCTTTTCTTACCCAATCTTTGAGCATCCTTAGCATGGTCAATCTCATGAAATACCGTGACTAAAAAATCTTTGAATCTTGATGTTGGTTTGATACGAATCGTATCATCGTCAACATTGTAATCGGCTTTATTATCACCTGTGTTTGTAAATTTTACCTTAGAGTTCAACCCAGCTTTTTTGACTAACTGAGTTGCTATTTCGTAGAAATCCACTCTTTCGGTTATTAAACTTTTTAACTTAACCATAGTTAACAACCCTTGCATCCATTTTAATTTTTGGATATTTTTGTTTTAGTTTTTTGACAGCAGTTACATTTTTCGGTGAGTCATCAAGGAATAAAATATCATCATATCCCTTTTCTATTTGACCTTCTATCCAATCAGCTTTTTTTTGTGGATTAGCATCACCCAATGCCACAACAAAAACATCACTAAACCCAACATCATTTAAAAACTTTCTAACTGGTCTGTAGGCAGCCCTTGCTGTCAATACGGTCAATCGTCTACTACCACTTGCTTTATAAATATTTTTAAATACTTTAAACATAGCTTTTATCTGTTTGGGTTCAATTACCTTATCGAAATCAGAGAAATCAAACTCATCACCTGATTTCTTTTTGTATATGGCAAATTGACCTGGTGTTAGAGTTTTCTTTTTACCTTTATTAGTAACATATACCTTTGAATTGGATTTAACTAAAGTATCATCAAAATCAAATACCCTTAGTTTTTTTTCTAAAAGTAAATCCTTTAATTTTACCATACCAAATAAGTATAAGGTATAAAATTCCAAATATACATTCCTATGTAAGCAAACAATCCACCTAATATTGTAGCAAATGCATCTTTATTGTTCCACCCACTACCCCAATACTTATCATACAACTCTTTACCAAATGCGAGTATACCCAACACTATCCAAGATTTCGTTATCGCAAACCCAGCAGCTCCAGCCATTTTTTAATTTAATTTCTATCTGTCTAATATAAGTATTAATTTGGGAAATATCAAGGTTTTTTTCTAACATTTTTTCTTTTTTCAAAATCAACTTACCCAATGCTCTCTGTAAATCTAACTTGGATAATTTTTTCATGCTTCTTCTATAATATAAATGTTCTAAGGCTTCATCTTCAGCTTCCGCACCACGAACACCAGCAACTGCTGTTATGTATTCTGTTTCATAAACTTCGGTATCTTGTATGTCTTGAATCTCAACCCAAACGGTATTATCCCACATGGCGTCCAAGTCTAAATCATCTAATGGTTCTGCTAACTCTTTTTCTCTAGCTAATCTTTCTTCTTCTTGTTGTTTCTTTTTTCTTTCTGCAAACTCTGCATCATAATATGTGGTTGAGATAGAATCACATTCACTTAACCATTGTCCATAGTTTTTCCAATTAGGTCTACCCCATTCGTTACGATATTCTGTATCATCACATTCTGTACCCATAAATGTTGATGTTTTGAATTCAGATACTCTGGTAACATCTTGACTAAATATAACACTTACTAATAAAAACGGCACATATCTCATTTTTTCCTTTGTTGTTCTATTTTTTTCTTTTTATGTTTTTTCATTGTTTTCCTTTCATCCAATTCCCATATCAAACAGACACACAAACAAATTACACCCAATATAGGCCAAGTCATATCGTTATGACAGTAGTTAAATTCGTGGTATTGAGTAAATTACTACCTACTATTATTTCATAATCACCTGGTATTATATCATCAGACCATTCTGTAAAATATAATTTCCATCTATGTTTATGGATTCTGTCTCTGCCATCATCATACAAATCAAATTCCATCGGTGTTTCATGTACTATTCTACCAGCCATATCTCGTACCCAAAGTTTAGTATTGTTTTGTAAGACTCTAAATCTCACCCATACTACATCGCCACCATCATCTTGACCTTTCCAATACTCTAAAGGATAATCATCAAAGTAATCATGTAATTCAGGATCTATTTCTTCTATGGGTGCTTTTGGATAAAAAATAAAAGATATCACAATTACAATTAAACACCCTACTATATATTCTAATGATTTCATAACTATAAATATGGGGAGTATATTTCAACTCCCCATATTGGTTTAATTAGGTTGATATAATATTGGCTCTTCGGCTAAAGCAAAGTTCGTGGAATCGTATGTGTAGTAGTATATATCGTCTCCACGCCTTTGGTGGTAAATAGCAGGCACGGTTACAACACCGTCTCCACTATCTAAAGCAAATTGCCATTCATTATCAGTATCGGGTAGTCCTAAGTCAAGGGTAACTGTTAGGTTACGAGTTCTCTTTAGAACTGTAAGAGGATTATAAGGCCATTCTTCAATGCCATTTTCAATCAATCTTACTTGTGCCTCTTCCTCACAACCAGCCCATATCTGATTTACGAAAGCCTTCTCCGCACTAACTTCCGCTCTGTTTACAGTATTCGCATATCTTGGAATAGCCACGGCAGCAAGGATTCCAAGTATGATTGTGACCATAATCAATTCAATCAAGGTGAAACCTTTGTTATTGTTTTTAAACATGACTATATCTCCTAACCGATTAAGGTACTAAGGTTTTATGAAGTTCTGTTGGGTTCTCAGCATCAGCTATCACAATAGCAGGAGCCATTGAGCTTGAACCACTTCCACTTCCTGGTATAACAAGATAAATGTAAGCACCATCCTGGAAAGGACTTGATAATCCGTTGTTACCAAATATCTCTACGAAATCAGCAGCACCATCAATATCATAATCAACTGATGATTCTAATGAGTGCCAATCACCTTGAATAGCATCTTGGTCATCAGCAGCTTGTGCAAATACATACACGAAAGCAGACAAGTCATCTGTGTATCCATCGTAATTATTCAATACTGTTTCAACAAACATTTCTAAAGCAATATCTGTATCTGTATCTGCTGGTAAATCATATCCACCAACTTTTGAATCATACTTGGATTGTCCTGGAAATCTTCCACGACCTTCTTCGTCTAACTTTTGATTGTAATAGTTGTTAGCAGCCGTTACAATCTTATCAATGTTGTTCATGGTTTTCTTTTCCTTAGCACCCTCACCAACTGAACCAAACTGTGGAGCAGCAGTAGCGGCTAAAGTTGCCATCATGGCAGTAGTGACAGCAAATTCAGCAAGTGAATTTCCTTTCATACTCTTTAGTTTTTTAACGATTGAATTGAACATATTAGTTCTCCTATTTAAGTTTATACCTATATAATACAAGAACTGTACCAAACTTTTTTTAGGTGTTTTTTAGGTGTTTTTTGTATCAAATCGATACGGTAAGTGTAACATTTTATTTGCTACTGTAACTAATTAATTGATTACTTAATAATCCTTGAATGGTGTAGTATAAAGATGGATTTCTTTTTAATAAATCCTTGAACTCGGGTTGTTTCCACATCAAACATTCCGTATCGTGTTTTACTATACAGGTAGCAGTTGCTGACTTTTCAGTTAAAAATGACATCTCACCAACAAACTGTCCATCTTTTAATTCAGCAACCTTTTTCTTACCAACCACAACATCAACCGTTCCATTATATATTAAAACCAAATCTGTAACTAAATGTTCTTGTCTGATTATCGTTTCACCAGATTTAAATGTTTTCCAATTTGCTATCTTTGTTATCTTTAAATATTCAACAGGACTCAAGTCTTTAAATAAAGTTTCATACAACTCCTTGTCCTTTGGTGCCATTTTGATTGGTCGTTTTTCATATATGATAACGGCGATATGATAGAGATTTACAAGAACAAAGACAATGTTCCAATTGATAGCCAACCACATGGGTTCGACTGGTATGAAGTAATTATAAAATACGGAGAATAGACTCGCCAGTATAGAAACAACTCGTAACCACAAGATGTCCTTGACCAGAAAAGAAAAGGCTATTAGTCCAAAGGCTAAGTGCCCAGCTATAAGAGCTATATTCATTAAAATACATCTTCTGCCAACATATCGTCAATAGCATTTCTTATTTCTTTTGAGGAACAATCTACCTCACCATCCATAT
>LULO01000252.1_pt1 | contig 24287 bp, 19 predicted proteins | sample 728121 | NCBI WGS metagenome assembly LULO01 (sample SAMN03860287, study PRJNA289734) | marine metagenome | biome: seawater column; feature: ocean; material: water; isolation source: Red Sea water column Station 149 - depth 50m | place: Saudi Arabia: Red Sea | collected 2011-10-15 | depth 50 m | reverse complement strand
CCGTTGACGAAACCGTCAGAACGCGGGCGAATTCGGGCTAAGTCACTGTAAAACTGGGTGGCACAGACTGTTTCTGCGAAATCCCGGTCCCGGGATTGGACATTTTGGGGTGGAAAAGGGTATTGGTTGATGCCAGGGGCTGAAGATATGTTGACGAAACGTGCCAAATATAACCTGGGCCAGGTCGTGCGCCACCGGAAGCATCCCTTCCGGGGGGTGGTTTTCGACGTCGATCCGGAGTTTGCCAACACCGAGGAATGGTACGAGGCGATCCCGGAAGAAAGCCGTCCGGCCAAGGCACAGCCCTTCTATCACCTGCTCGCCGAGAACGATCAGAGCTACTACGTGGCCTATGTCTCGGAGCAGAACCTGGTGGCAGATTACTCCGGCGAGCCGGTGGATCACCCCGATATCCCCGAGATGTTCGGACCGTTCCAGGACGGGTCCTACCCGCTGCACGTTCACCTGAACTGACGCAGCGAGCTGGCGGTGGCCGCAGCAGCGGCCAGCGCCTTATCGCTCAGTAGCCGATGGCGCAGCCGTCCTTGCGGGGATCGCTCGCGCCTTCCAGCACGCCATCCTCGCGAATCCGGATCGCCTGGGACCCGCCGAGCGGATCGCTTGGCACGGCGACCTTATGGCCCATGTCGGCCAGTTCCTGCCGCACGGCATCGGAGTAGCCCTTTTCGACATTCATGGTGCCGTTGTCGGAGAAGCTGCGCGGCGCGTCCATCGCCGACTGCATGTCCATGCCGAAGTCGGTCAGGTTGGTGACAAAGCGCGCGTGGCCATTCGGCTGGTAGGCACCGCCCATGACGCCGAATGGCGTTGTCACCCGACCGTTCTCGCGCAGCATGCCCGGGATGATCGTGTGCATCGGCCGCTTGCCGCCCTTCATCTCGTTCGGATGGCCCTCGGTCAGCGTGAAGCCGGCGCCGCGGTTCTGGAACAGGATGCCGAACTTGTCCGAGGCGATGCCCGAGCCGAAGCCGTGGAAGATCGAGTAGATCAGCGACACGGCCATGCGGTCGCGGTCGACCACGGTGATGTAGATGGTGTCGCGGTGGATCGCCTCGGTCAGCGGCGCGGCGGCGGCCACCACGGCGTCGGCGAACAGCGGGGGAGTGAGGTCGCCCGGGGGCGTGTTGACCCAGTCGCGGCAGCCCGAGACGGCGTCGGCGACGACCTGGGCCTGCTCCAGCGCGGTGACGACCTCCTGCTTGCGCGCGCCGGGGCTGAGCACCACGACCTCGCCGGGACCGGTGGCCTCCGACGCGGTGTCGCGCTGGTAGGTCGTGAAGCGGTAGCCGCCCAGCAGCCACCCCTCGGTCACGGCCCGCACCTCGGCGGCGCCGGGCGTCGGCAGGGCCAGGGCGACGGATGCCGCGTTCGGCACGGCCCGCGCCGCGGCGCCCGCGGCCCGGCGCAGGGCGGCGGTCGAGGGGGTCGCGCCCAGGCCGACGAGGACGAGCATCGGGGCGTTGATGACGCCGGCGGTGGGGATGCGGGTGGTCTCGCCGAGGCTGCCCTTGAGCGACAGCGAGGACAGCAGCGGTCGCAGCTTGCGGCCGTAGGCCTTGCCCACCTCCTCCCCGCCGGAAGCCAGGTCGACCCCGGAGTCCTGCGCGACCACTCCCACGACGACGGCGTCGACCTTGGTCTTGGCGGGGCTGGCACTGCGGAGGATGAACGAGGTCACCGCCGCAGGATAGCCAGGGCACCACGCTGCGCCCCCGACGTCACTCCGAGCCCGCCGAGCCGGCGCATCAACACGCCGGCTCGGCGAGCGGGGCGCTGCGATAGGTTCGCGCCATGACGCTGGAGGACCAGACCGACGGCCCGCTGCTCACCTCTCCACTGCACGCCAGGCACGAGGCCCTCGGCGCCAAGCTCGCCGAGTTCGGCGGCTGGTCGATGCCGCTGGAGTACGCCGGTGCCGGGGTCGTCAAGGAGCACACCGCGGTCCGCGAGGCGGTCGGCGTCTTCGACGTCAGCCACCTCGGCAAGGCGACGGTGACCGGTCCCGGGGCCGCCGACTTCGTGAACTCCTGCCTGACCAACGACCTCGGCCGCATCGGCGTGGGGCAGGCGCAGTACACCCTGTGCTGCGACGACGAGACCGGGGGCGTCGTCGACGACCTGATCGTCTACCTGCGCGCCGACGACGACGTGCTGCTGGTGCCCAACGCCGCCAACACCGCCGAGGTCGTGCGCCGACTGGCGGCGGCCGCGCCCGAGGGCGTCGAGGTCACCGACCGGCACCGCGACCTCGTCGTGCTCGCGGTCCAAGGGCCGAGGTCCGACGAGGTGCTGACCGCGCTCGGCCTGCCCGTCGACCACGACTACATGGCCTTCTCCACCGGCACCCACGACGGCCACGAGGTGACCGTGTGCCGCACCGGCTACACCGGCGAGCGCGGCTACGAGCTGGTCGCGCCCAACGACGCGGCCGAGTCCCTGTGGGACGCGCTGCTGGCCGCCGGTGAGGAGCACGGGATGCTCGCCTGCGGGCTCGGGGCCCGCGACACCCTGCGCACCGAGATGGGCTACCCGCTGCACGGCCAGGACATCTCCATGGACATCACCCCCGTCGAGGCCCGCCTCGGCTGGGCCGTGGGCTGGTCGAAGCCGGCCTTCTGGGGCCGCGAGGTGCTGACCCGGCAGCGGGAGGAGGGCCCCCAGCGCGTGCTGCGCGGCATCGTCGCCACGGGCCGCGGCATCCCGCGCCCGCACATGCGGGTCATGCTCACCGCCGACGTCCCGGTCGGCGAGGTCACCTCGGGCACCTTCTCCCCGACCCTGCGCAAGGGCGTCGGGCTCGCGCTCGTGGCCGCCACCGTCGCCGCCGACGCCGAGGTGTCGGTGGACGTGCGGGGCCGTCGCGAGGTCTTCGCCCTGACCAAGCCGCCCTTCGTCGACCCCTCCGTCCGGGAGTCCTGACATGAACCTGCCCGAGCAGCCGTCCACCTTCCGCGCACCCACTGCCGCCGAGCGCCCGTGGTGGTGGCGCCTGGAGGACGCCTCCGGCGCGGAGGTGACCCTCGGTGCCGACGCCCCGGCCGACCTCGTCGACCAGCGCTTCACCAGCCAGGCCGATGCGGAGTCCTGGGTCGGCGAGACCTGGGCCGAGCTGGCCGAGCACGGAGTCGACGCCGTGACGCTCTTCGAGCTGGAGCGCCGGGTCTACGGCCCGATGTCTCTGCACGCCTGAGCACCTCGACCTCGTAGGTGGCAGTGGTGGGGACCGATCGCGCCGCGCGCCCCGACGTCTAGGAGTACGCCACCGCCCGGCGCCCCGACGTCGTCGGCGTCACGCAGCTGCGCCAGGTGGGCGCCGAGTCCATCCAGGTCAGGCAGCTGCTCGGCACGCCGGTGATCCGCCTCGGTGACGGTGGCGAGATCTCCGCGCGTCAGCAGTTCGTGCTGACCCGCAGCGGCGCGGGGGACCGGACCGCGCTGCTGGCCAGGTGAGCGAGAGGATCGTGGGGTGACCCACTCCTACCGCTGCGTCGACGTCTTCGGCTCCGGTCCGCTGACCGGCAATCCCGTGGCGGTCGTGCACGACGCCGACGACCTCACCGACGACCAGATGGCCGCGTTCGCCCGCTGGACCAACCTCTCGGAGACGACGTTCCTGCTGCGGCCCACGCACGCGGGGGCCGACTACCGCCTGCGCATCTTCACCCCCGGCGGTGAGCTGCCGTTCGCCGGACACCCCACCCTGGGGTCGGCGCACGCGTGGCTCGAGGCCGGTGGCGTCGCCGCGAGCCAGGGCGTGCTGGTGCAGGAGTGCGGCGCCGGGCTCGTGCGCGTCCACGCGGGGGAGCGGCTGGCGCTCGAGGCGCCGCCGCTGGTGCGCAGCGGCCCGGTCTCCGAGGAGGACCGTGCCCGGATCGCGCGTGCCCTGCGTATCGAGGCCACCGAGGTCGTCGACGCGGAGTGGGTCGACAACGGCCCCGGATGGGTCGGTGTGCTCCTGGCCGACGCGGCCGCGGTCACCGCGCTACGCCCGGACTGGTCGGCCTTCGACGGGCTCGACGTCGGGGTGGCCGGCCTGCACGAGCCGGCTCTGCACGAGCCCGGGGGAGAGGTGCTGATGGAGGTGCGCGCCTTCTGCCCGGGCCTGGGCATCACCGAGGACCCGGTCACCGGCAGCCTCCAGGCCGGCCTCGGGCAGTGGCTGACCTCGACCGGGCGGCTGCCGACGTCGTACGTCGCAGCGCAGGGCGCCGCACTGCAGCGACGCGGGCGCGTGCACGTGGAGGTGGTGGACGGGCAGGTGCGGGTCGGCGGTGAGACCTGCACCACGATCGAGGGACGTGTGGATCTTCGGGCGTGACGTGTGGGCCGGCCACGCGTTGAGAGGAGCATGACCTCGCGCCGTCTCGTCCGCTCCGCCCTGGCCGCCCTGCTGCTCGCCACGCCGCTGGCTGCGGTGACCAGCTCGACCCCCGCCACCGCCATCGTGGGCGGCGGCGCCGCCGACGACGGTGAGCACGGGTTCATGGTGTCGCTGCAGCGCGCCGGCTCCGAAGGGTCCGACGGCCACTTCTGCGGCGGCTCGGTGGTGGGCAAGCGGTGGATCCTCACCGCGGCCCACTGCACCGTCTTCGAGCCCGACGAGGTCCAGGCCGTGGTCGGTCGCACCGACCTCACCCAAGGTGGTGGCCAGGTGCTGCGTATCGACCGCATGAAGGTCCACCCGGACTACGACGAGACCGGGTCGAGCGACGTCGCCCTGTGGCGCACCACCAAGAAGATCAAGGCGCCGCGCATCGCGCTCGCCGGCGCGGACGACCAGCCCCTCGAGGAGCCCGGCTCCACCCTGACCGTCGCCGGGTGGGGACTGGACGCCTACCAGGTCGGCAGCGTGCAGGACCGGCTCAAGGAGCTGGACGTGCGCGTGACGACCGACCTGGAGTGCCAGACCAACAGCCTGCTCGGGTACTCGCCCGACACCGAGGTGTGCGCCGCCGAGCTGCTCGGCGACTCCTGCCAGGGCGACTCCGGTGGGCCGCTGTTCGGCTACCGCGAGAACGGCCGGCCGGTGCAGATCGGTGCCGTGAGCTACGGCTTGGGCTGCGCACTCCCGCTCTTCCCGGGCGTCTACGCCGAGATCAACGCGCCCAGCATCTCCGGGTGGCTCAAGGGCGTGCTGAAGGCCGACAAGAAGACCGACAAGAAGAAGGGCAAGAAGAAGGGCAAGAACAAGGGCGGGAAGAAGAACCGCCGGTAGCCACGGACGGCGCACGCCGCCCGTGGTGCTGCCCGGGTAGCGTTCGCCCCGTGCAGGCCTACCTCGACCTCCTCACCCGCATCCTCGACGAGGGCGTCGAGCGCACCGACCGCACCGGCACCGGCACGCTGTCGGTCTTCGGGCACCAGATGCGCTTCGACCTGGCACCCGAGCGTGGAGGCGGCTTCCCGCTGGTCACGACGAAGAAGGTCCACACCCGCTCGGTCTTCGGCGAGCTGCTGTGGTTCCTGCGCGGCGACACCAACGTGCGCTGGCTGCAGGAGCGAGGCATCAGCATCTGGGACGAGTGGGCCGACGAGGCCGGCGACCTCGGCCCGGTCTACGGCGCCCAGTGGCGCTCGTGGCCCACACCCGACGGGCGGCACATCGACCAGCTGGCGCAGGTCGTGGAGAACCTCCGCCGCGACCCGCACTCACGGCGCCACGTGGTCTCGGCGTGGAACGTCGCGGACATCCCCGACATGGCGCTCGCGCCGTGCCACGCGCTGTTCCAGTTCTACGTCGCACCTGACCCCGACGGCGGGCCGGACCGGCTCAGCTGCCAGCTCTACCAGCGCTCGGCCGACGTCTTCCTCGGCGTGCCGTTCAACATCGCCTCCTACGCGCTGCTGACCCACATGGTCGCGCAGGTGACCGGCCTCGGGGTCGGCGACTTCGTGCACACCCTCGGCGACGCGCACCTCTACCTCAACCACCTCGAGCAGGCCCGTCTCCAGCTCACGCGGGAGCCGCGGCCGCTGCCCACGCTGGTGCTCGACCCCTCGGTCACCGCGCTCGACGAGTTCGAGCTCGAGCACATCGAGGTCGCGGGCTACGACCCGCACCCGGTCATCAAGGCCCCGATCGCGGTCTGAGGCGGTCGTCGTGAGTCGCAGGATCGTCCTGGTCGCCGCCGTCGCCCGCAACGGGGTGATCGGCCACGGCCCCGACATCCCGTGGAAGGTGCCGGGGGAGCAGGCCGCCTTCAAGCACCTGACCATGGGCCACGTGCTGGTCATGGGTCGCACCACCTACGAGTCCATCGGTCGGCCGCTGCCCGGCCGGGAGACCATCGTGCTGACCCGCGACCCCGCCTGGTCGCCCGGCCGCGACGACGTCCACGTGGCGCGCCACCTCGACGACGCGCTGGTGCAGGCCACGCGGCTGCCCGGCGAGATCGTCGTCGCCGGCGGCGCCAGCGTCTACGCCGCCGCCATGCCGCTGGCCACCGAGCAGGTCCTCTCCGAGATCCCGCTCGAGCCCGAGGGCGACGTGTTCTACCCCGACTTCGACCGGCACCACTGGAAGGAGACCCGGCGCGACGAGCTCGAGGGCTTCGACCGGGTCTGGCTGCGCCGGCGCTGACACCGCCTGCCGGGTGAGGGCCGCTTTCGTAGGGTGAGCGCCATGGAGCTGCGCATCTTCACCGAGCCCCAGCAGGGCGCCACCTACGACGACCTCCTGCGGGTCGCCCTCGAGGCCGAGCGGCTCGGGTTCGGGGCGTTCTTCCGCTCCGACCACTACCTCGGGATGGGCACCCCGGGCCTGCCCGGCCCCACCGACGCCTGGACCACGCTCGCTGGTCTCGCCCGCGAGACCAGCACCATCCGCCTCGGCACGATGATGACCAGCGCCACGTTCCGCTACCCCGGTCCGCTGGCGATCCAGGTCGCGAACGTCGACCAGATGAGCGGCGGGCGCGTCGAGCTCGGCATCGGCGCCGGCTGGTTCGTGCAGGAGCACGAGAAGTACGCCATCCCCTTCCCCGGCACCGCCGAGCGCTTCGACCGGTTCGAGGAGCAGCTGGCCGTGGTCACGGGCCTGTGGTCGGCCCCGGCCGCCGAGGACGGTGGCTTCTCCTACGACGGCACCCACTACCAGGTCAGCGAGTCGCCCGGCCTGCCCAAGCCCGTGCAGCGCGACGGTCACGCCGGTGGACCGCCGGTGCTCATCGGGGGAGTGGGCAAGCGTCGTACCCCTGTGTTGGCCGCGCGGTACGCCGACGAGTTCAACCTCCCGTTCGTGCCGTTCGACACCGGGGTCGAGCAGATCGCCCGCGTGCACGCCGCGTGCGAGGAGATCGGCCGCGACCCGGGCTCGCTGACCACCTCCTCGGCGCTGGTGCTGTGCGTCGCCGAGAACGAGGCCGATCTGGCCCGCCGGGCCGCAGCGATCGGGCGCGAGGTCGACGAGCTGCGGGAGAACGGGCTGGCCGGGCTGGTGCCCGAGGTGGTCGACAAGATCGGCCGCTACGCAGAGACCGGGCAGTCGCGGCTGTACCTGCAGACCCTCGACCTGGGCGACCTCGACCACCTGCGGCTGGTCGCCGAGCAGGTCGTCCCGCAGATCCCATAACCTTGGCCCCATGACCTCCGCCCCCGTCGCACCCTTCGGTCGGATGCTGACCGCGATGGCCACGCCGTTCCTCGACGACGGCAGCCTCGACCTCGACGGGGTGCAGCGGGTCGCCAAGCACCTGCTGGCGCACGGTCACGACGGGCTGGTGGTCTCCGGGACCACCGGCGAGTCGCCCACGACCACCACCGACGAGGACGGCGAGGTCCTCGCCGCGGTGCGTGACGCGGTCGGCCCCGACGTGCCGCTGGTGGCCGGTGTCGGCACCAACGACACCCGCACCTCGCTGGTGCTGGCCAAGCAGGCACGCGAGAAGGGCGCCGACGCGGTGCTCCTGGTCTCGCCCTACTACAACAAGCCCGGACAGCGCGGCATCCTCCACCACTTCCGGCAGGTCATCGACGCCGCCGAGCTGCCCGTGATGCTCTACGACGTCCCTGGCCGCACCGGCTCCACCATCGGCCTGGAGACCTACGAGGAGGCGCTGGGCTGGGAGCAGGTCGTCGCGGTCAAGGACGCCGTCGGCGACATGCCGCGCGCCGCGCGCCTGGCTCAGATGGGCTACGCCGTCTACTCCGGCGACGACGTCAACACCCTCGGCTTCCTCGCCCACGGCGCCTGCGGCCTCGTGTCGGTCGTCGGTCACGTCGCCGGCAGCGAGATCGCCTCGATGATCGAGGACTTCCTCGGTGGCGACCACGCCAACGCCCTGGCGACCTACCAGCGGCTCCTGCCGGCCTTCGAGGCCGTCATGGGTGTCGCCAACTACGGCGCCACCACCGCCAAGGGGGGCCTGGAGCTCCTCGGCGTGCTCGACAACCGCCGCGTGCGCTCTCCGCTGGTGCCCCTCGACGACGAGGAGCTCGCCGCGCTGCGCACCGGCCTGGAGGCGGCCGACCTGCTCTAGGCACCGCCGGCCAGCACCCCGGCACCACCCGACCACCGGACGACCCGGCAGAACAGGACGAAATGTCACACCCGCACCCCGAGCTCACCGCACCCGAACCGCTGCCCGAGGGAGCCCTGCGGGTCACCCCGTTCGGTGGTCTCGGCGAGGTGGGGCGCAACATGACCGCCTTCGAGTACGCCGGTCGTCTCCTGATGGTCGACTGCGGCGTGCTCTTCCCCGAGGACCACCAGCCCGGCGTCGACCTGATCCTCCCCGACTGGTCATCCATCCGCGACCGGCTCGACGACGTCGAGGCGCTCGTGCTGACCCACGGTCACGAGGACCACATCGGCGCGACGCCGTACCTCCTGCGCGAGCGGGGTGACATCCCGCTGGTCGGCTCGGAGCTGACGCTGGCGCTGCTGGGCTCCAAGCTGCGCGAGCACCGGCTCAAGGAGACCGTCCACCACGTGGTGAAGGAGGGCGAGAAGATCACCTTCGGGCCCTTCGAGCTCGAGTTCGTCGCGGTCAACCACTCCATCCCCGACGCGTTGGCCGTCGCCATCCGCACGCCCGCCGGGCTGGTGCTGCACACCGGCGACTTCAAGATGGACCAGCTGCCGCTCGACGGCCGGATCACCGACCTGCGGGCCTTCGCGCGGCTGGGGGAGGAGGGCGTCGACCTCTTCCTCACCGACTCCACCAACGCCGAGACCCCGGGCTTCACCCCGACCGAGCGCGGCATCACGCCGGTCATCGACCAGGTCTTCCGCGAGTCGCAGCAGCGGATCATCGTGGCCTGCTTCGCCTCGCACGTGCACCGCGTGCAGCAGGTGCTCGACGCGGCGTACGCCCACGAGCGCCAGGTCGCCTTCGTCGGCCGCTCGATGGTGCGCAACATGGGCATCGCCCGCGACCTGGGCTACCTCACGATCCCGCCGGGCACGATCGTCGACGCCAAGGAGCTCGCGCACCTGCCGCCGCAGCACCAGGTGCTGATCTCGACCGGCTCGCAGGGCGAGCCGATGTCGGCGCTCTCGCGGATCGCCCAGCGCACCCACAACTTCGTGCACATCGAGGAGGGCGACACCGTCCTGCTCGCGTCTTCGCTCATCCCCGGCAACGAGAACGCGGTCTACCGCGTGATCAACGGCCTGGCCCGGTGGGGCGCGAAGGTCGTGCACAAGGGCAACGCCATGGTGCACGTCTCCGGGCACGCCTCGGCCGGCGAGCTGCTGTACTGCTACAACATCGTCAAGCCGCGCAACGTGCTGCCGGTGCACGGCGAGATCCGGCACATGCAGGCCAACGCCGCGCTGGCGAGGATGACCGGCGTCGAGAACGTCGTCATCGCCGAGGACGGGGTCGTGGTGGACCTCGTCGACGGGGTCGCGTCGGTCGCGGGCAAGGTCGACTGCGGCTACGTCTTCGTCGACGGATCCTCCGTCGGCGACATCACCGAGTCCGACCTCAAGGACCGGCGGATCCTCGGCGAGGAGGGCTTCATCTCGGTCATCGTCGTCATGGACTCGGTCTCCGGGAAGGTCGCCGGCGGCCCGGAGATCCACGCCCGCGGCTTCGCCGAGGACGACTCGGTCTTCGAGGACGTCAAGCCCGCCATCATCGACGCGCTCGACAGGGCCGTCGCCGACGGGGCCACCGACTCCTACCAGCTGCAGCAGACCGTACGCCGGGTGATCGGTCGCTGGGTGTCCAACACCCACCGTCGTCGGCCGATGATCATCCCGGTGGTCATCGACGCCTGAGGGCGCGACGCCGACCCTGGTCCGCCGGGGTGGTCCGTCGCTCCGGGGCGAGGAGTAACCTCCCGGCCCACCCAGGAGGTGCGACGTGATCGACGACTACCCGCTGCTGACCCTGCTGCCCCCCGTGCTGGCCATCGGGCTGGCGGTGACCACCCGCAAGGTCCTGCTGAGCCTCGGGCTCGGCGTGGTCTCGGCGGCACTGCTGGTCGCCGACCTCAGCCCCGTCGACACCCTCGAGGAGCTGTGGTCGGCGTTCGCCCAGATCTTCTGGAGCGACGGCGAGCTCAACACCACCTACGTCTACATCCTCCTCTTCACCCTGGCGCTCGGCGTCATCACCGCCTTCGTGTCGATGTCGGGCGGCACCCGGGCCTTCGCCGACTGGGCGCACGAGCGCATCCGCACCCGGCGCGGCGCCATCGCGCTGCCGGCGGCCCTGGGTGGCGCAATCTTCGTCGACGACTACTTCAACGCCCTGACCGTCGGCCAGGTCAGCCGGCCGATCACCGACCGGCACCGGGTCTCGCGCGCCAAGCTGACCTACCTGGTCGACTCGACCTCGGCACCCGTGGCCGTGCTGATGCCCTTCTCGAGCTGGGGCGCCTACATCCTGGGCATCTTCACACCGATCATCGCCGCGTCGGCGCTGACCGTGAGCGACCTCGGCGCCTACGTCCGGGCCGCGGCAGCCAACTACTACGCCTGGGCGGCGCTGCTGATGGTGGTGCTCGTGGTCGCGCTCAACGTCGACCTCGGCCCGATGCGCCGCGAGGAGCGACGCGCCCTGGAGGAGGGCAGGACCTATGAGCCCGGCGACGACATCCCGGGCCAGCTCTCCGAGGACCTGCCCGTCCACCGGCCCGGCGCCAAGCGGGCGCTGGTGGTGCCGTTCGTGCTGCTGGTGCTCGGCGTGCTGGCCGGCATCGTGTGGAGCGGGGTGCGCGCCTCCGGGTCCTGGGCCCCGCTGGACCTGCTCGCCGAGGCCGACGTCACCTGGTCCCTGCTGGTCGGTGCGGCGCCGGCGCTGCTCGCAGCGCTCTACTACTACTCCCGCGACACCGCCTCCAACCCCAAGTTCAGCCGCTCGACCTTCGGTCGGGGCTGGTGGGAGGGCCTGCGGTCGATGTGGCCGGCCGTCAGCATCCTGCTGCTGGCGTGGATGCTCGGCTCGCTGATCGACTCCCTCGGTACGGGGGAGTACCTCGGCGGCCTCGTCGAGGACTCCTCGCTGCCCACCGAGTGGTTGGTCCCCGTCGTCTTCCTGGTCGCCCTGGCGATGGCCTTCGCCACCGGCACCAGCTGGGGCTCCTTCGGGCTCCTGCTGCCGATCGCCGGCGGCATCGTCAACGCCGTCGACGCACCCGAGCTGCTGCTCCCGGTGCTCGGGGCCGTGCTGGCCGGCGCGGTGGCCGGCGACCACTCCTCGCCGATCTCCGACACCACGATCCTCAGTTCGACCGGTGCCGGGTGCAACGTGATCACCCACGTCACCACTCAGCTGCCGTACGTCGCCGTCGCCGTGGTCGCCGCCACGGCCGGCTACTGCGGCCTCGCGCTCACCGGCTCCACCACCATCGGCTTCGTGGTCACCATGCTGGTCGGCGCCGCCGTCCTGCTCGGCGCCCGCCGGCTCTCCCCACCCCTCGACGCGCTCCCGGACCCCGACGACCAGCCACGGGACGCCGAGCCGGCGTATTGATACGCCGGTTCGACCGGGCTCGACACGCCGTCGCGACCTCGTGCCTCGGTCGCGGGCTCGCTCACCTCCTCGCGTCGAGTCCCTCGCTCCGCTCGGACGTGGCTCCGGAAAACCCTCAAGCGACACGTGAGGGTGGGACGTGAGTCAATCCCTGTGACTCGTGTGGTGGTCGCCTAGGGTCGTGACCATGGCGACCCGTACGTCTTCCCCGCCGGGGTCGCGGAGCACGAGCACGTCCAGCCGCAGCACCAGCACGCGCAGCGGCACGAGCACGGGCACCCGACCACGGAGTACCTCCACCACCAAGAGCGCGGCCAAGCGGCCGCCGGCGCGCAAGCCTGCGCCCAAGAAGTCGTCGGCGAAGAAGTCGACGACCTCGCGGCCGGCCCCGCGCTCGGTGCGCAGCGGACCTAACCCGGTCGGCCTCGCGCTCGGCGCGGTGCTGCGGGGGGTCGTCGCGTTCTGGCTGGCCGTCGCCCACGGCATCGGTGCCGTGGCCCGCGGCATCGGCCGCGGTGCCCGCGACCTCGAGCCCGAGCACCGGCGCGACGGTGCCGGCCTGGTGCTGGTCGCCCTCGCGCTGGTCTCCGCCGCCGCGGTGTGGTTCCAGGTGCAGAGCCCGGTGACCGACCCGGTGCGGTTCGCCGTCGCCGGCACCGTCGGCAAGATCGGCTGGTTCGTCCCGATGGTCCTGGTCTGGGCCGGGTGGCGCGTCATGCGCGACCCCGTGGGCCACGGTCCCGCCGGCCGGCAGGTCATCGGCTGGACCGCCCTGTCCTTCGGCCTGCTCGGCATCGTCCACGTCGCCAACGGCAGCCCTCAGCCGGTCGCCGGCGACGCCACGCCGCTGCAGGAGGGCGGGGGAGCGGTCGGGTACGTCGTCTCCTCGCTGCTGCTCGACCTGCTGCGCACCACCTACCTCGTCGTCCCGCTGCTGCTCCTCCTCGGCGTCTTCGGGGTCCTCGTCATCACCGCCACGCCCGTCTACCAGGTGCCCGACAAGCTCGCCGACCTGCGCGACCGGGCCCTGGGCCGGGTGCACGAGGAGGACGAGCCGATCACGCGACGCCGCTCGCGCAAGGGCGAGGACGGCCTCGAGCCCGAGGGCTACCCGGCGTACGACACCCCGCTGGTGGAGGAGACCTCCGCCAAGGGCCGCAAGAAGCGCGGCAAGGACGCGCTCGACGTCGCGCTGGAGGAGGACGGCGGCTCCAGGAGCGACACCGACGCCGGCTTGGCGATCTTCGACGACGTGCCCACCGAGGCGATGGCCGCGGTCGACGCCGGCGCGACGTCCCCGACCGCCGACGGCCACAAGGACGTCCTCGAGCCGCCGCCGCACGCCGACCTGCCGCCCCGCGTGGAGCAGCTCCAGCTCTCCGGCGACATCACCTACAGCCTGCCCGCGACCGAGGTGCTGAAGGAGGGCTCGCCGCACAAGGCGCGGTCCAAGGCCTCCGACGAGGTCGTGGACCGGCTGACCCAGGTGCTCGAGGAGTTCTCCATCGACGCCCAGGTCACCGGCTACACCCGCGGCCCGACCGTCACGCGCTACGAGGTCGAGCTCGGCCCCGGCGTGAAGGTCGAGAAGATCACCAACATCCAGCGCAACATCGCCTACGCGGTGGCCAGTGCGGACGTGCGCATCCTCAGCCCGATCCCCGGCAAGTCCGCGGTCGGCGTGGAGATCCCCAACCTCGACAAGGAGATCGTCTCCCTCGGCGACGTGCTCCGCTCGGGCCGGGCCCGTGCCGACCACCACCCGATGGTGGCCGGCCTCGGCAAGGACGTCGAGGGCGGCTTCGTCGTCGCCAACCTCGCGAAGATGCCGCACCTGCTGGTCGCCGGTGCCACCGGCTCCGGAAAGTCCAGCTTCATCAACTCGATGATCACCTCGGTGCTGATGCGGGCCACGCCCGACGAGGTCCGGATGATCATGGTCGACCCCAAGCGGGTGGAGCTGAACGCCTACGAGGGCGTCCCGCACCTGATCACCCCGATCATCACCAACCCCAAGAAGGCCGCCGAGGCGCTCGCCTGGGTCGTGCGCGAGATGGACCTGCGCTACGACGACCTGGCCAACTTCGGGTTCCGCCACATCGACGACTTCAACAAGGCCGTCCGGGCGGGCAAGGTCGAGGTGCCGCTGGGCTCCGAGCGCACGCTCGAGCCCTACCCCTATCTCCTGGTCATCGTCGACGAGCTCGCCGACCTGATGATGGTCGCCCCGCGCGACGTGGAGGACGCGGTCGTCCGCATCACCCAGCTGGCCCGCGCGGCCGGCATCCACCTGGTGCTGGCCACCCAGCGCCCCTCGGTCGACGTGGTGACCGGCCTGATCAAGGCCAACGTGCCGAGCCGCCTGGCCTTCGCCACCTCCAGCCTCGCCGACAGCCGGGTCATCCTCGACCAGCCGGGCGCGGAGAAGCTGGTCGGCCAGGGTGACGGGCTGTTCCTGCCGATGGGCGCCTCCAAGCCGGTGCGCGTCCAGGGAGCCTGGGTCACCGAGGCCGAGATCGCCCAGGTGGTCAAGCACTGCAAGGAGCAGCTGGAGCCGTCGTACCGCGAGGACGTCACCGCTCCCCAGCAGAGCAAGAAGGAGCTCGACGACGACATCGGCGACGACCTCGACCTGGTGGTCCAGGCCGTGGAGCTCGTGGTGTCGACGCAGTTCGGCTCCACCTCGATGCTGCAGCGCAAGCTCCGCGTGGGCTTCGCCAAGGCCGGTCGCCTCATGGACATCCTGGAGTCCCGAGGCGTGGTCGGTCCCAGTGAGGGCTCGAAGGCTCGCGACGTGCTCGTGAAGCCCGACGAGGTCGACGGTGTCATCGCGACCCTTCAGGGGGAGATGTGAACGTGGAAGTACGACGCAACACGCTGCTCACCGCGAGCACCGGTGTCGTCGCGGGCGTGGTCGCCGCGGCGTACCTCACCCGTGCCGCCTCCGGCGGCACCGCCCTGGACTGGGTCCTGGCGCTGGTGCTCGCCCTCATCGCCCTCGTGCACGCCCAGGGCGTCCTCGACGCCCGGGCGCCGCTCTTCGTCGCCGACGACCTCGGGGTGCGCCTGCGCACGGGCAAGGAGTGGCGGGGGCTGCCCTGGACCGAGATCCAGGCCGTCGAGGTGCTGCCGCGCCGGCGCTTCCTGCGTGACGGCTCGATCGACGTGCTCAGCGGTGAGGACCCGATCCAGGTCCCGCTCTCGCTCTCGACGCGGGTCACCGGCCTGACCGACGGCGACGTCGTCGACGCCCTGGCCGCGCTGGCGCAGGACCGCTGCGAGGTCGCCGAGATCGACGGCTACACCTACGTCTCCGACGAGGAGTGGCACGAGGGCGACCACGATGGGGACCAGGACGACCACGGGGACCACCACGGCGGCTCCTCGGCGCACGACGAGCACGAGGTCCCCGGCAGCCAGGTCCCCGGGCACGAGCCGGCCCCCGAGCGCGTGCACGCGGGGCTGCGGCCGATGCTGGCCCACGCCATCGACTCCGTCGCCCGCTTCCTGCCCGAGCGCGGCGGCGCCGCGCCTGTGCCGCGCCGACCGTCCCGAGCTCCCCGAGGCCCGCGAGCTGCGGCGCCCCGGCAGCGTCGACCTGGTCGAGGACACCGAGGTCTGGGGGGACCGGGTCCGCCCGATCGCCCGCGAGGGCCACGCGGTCGAGCCGATCGTGCTGCCCGAGGAGGAGCAGCCGGCGCCCGACCCGGTCATCGGTCCCGAGCTGGCCGCCGCCCGCACCCGCCTGGGTCTCACCGTCGACCAGCTCGCCGACCGCACCCGCATCCGCCCGCACGTCATCGAGGCCGTCGAGGTCGACGACTTCAGCCCGTGCGGCGGCGACTTCTACGCCCGCGGCCACCTGCGCACCCTCGCGCGCGTGCTCGGCATCGACGCGGCCCCGCTGGTCGCCTCCTACGACGAGCGGTACGCCGACGCGCCGGTCACCCCGCGCCGCGTCTTCGAGGCCGAGCTCGGCCAGGGCGGTGCCCTGCGCGGCACCCGGGGCGGCCCCAACTGGTCGGTCCTCGTGGCGGCCGTGATGGCGCTCGTGCTCGCGTGGTCGGTCGCCCGGCTGGTCACCGACAGCCCGGTCGAGGTCCGGGACCCGCTGCCCAGTCTGACCACCACCAGCGGCACGACCGCCACGGGCACCAAGGTGCCGGTGGTGCTCACCGCCGCGGGCGGGGGAGCCGAGGTCGTGGTGCGCGACGGCGCCAACGAGCTGGTCTACAAGGGCACGCTGGCCTTCGGCCAGGTCAAGGTCCTGCCGAAGGTCTCCCAGCCGGTGCGGGTGCAGTCCTCGGACGGTTCGGTGCAGGTCAGCGTGGGTGGCGTCGATCACGGTGCCCTCGGTGCGACGGGTCGTCAGGCGCAGGACACCTTCGTCGCGGAGTAGTCGCGGAGTAGTCGCGGAGTAGGTGCGTGCCGGAGCGGCCCGCCATACTGACGAGTCGTCATGAGTACCCACACACCTGAGTCCACCGCCACCCCGACCGCAGCCGACCCCACCCCGGAGCGGCCACTGCTGTCGGTGGCGATGGTGACCCTGGGGTGTGCACGCAACGACGTGGACTCCGAGGAGCTCGCCGGTCGGCTCGAGGCCGGCGGGTTCCGCCTGGTCGAGAACGCCGAGGACGCCGACACCGTGGTGGTCAACACCTGCGGCTTCGTCGAGGCGGCCAAGAAGGACTCCGTCGACGCCCTGCTCGAGGCCGCCGACCTCAAGACCGAGCACGGCGGGAAGGCGCAGGCCGTCGTGGCCGTCGGCTGCCTCGCCGAGCGCTACGGCAAGGACCTCGCCGAGTCGCTGCCCGAGGCCGACGCGGTGCTCGGCTTCGACGACTACCCCGACATCGCCGACCGGCTGCGCGGCATCCTGGCCGGCGAGTCCCACCAGGCGCACACCCCGAGCGACCGCCGCCTGCTGCTCCCGATCACCCCGGTCGAGCGCTCGATGTCCACCGCCGCCGTCCCGGGCCATGCCTCGGGTCCCGCGTCGGTGCGCCGGCGCCTGGAGTCCGGTCCGACCGCGTCGCTGAAGTTGGCCAGCGGTTGTGACCGCCGGTGCTCGTTCTGCGCGATCCCGTCCTTCCGCGGCTCCTTCGTCTCGCGGCGACCCACCGACGTGCTCGAGGAGGCGCTCTGGCTGGCCGGCCAGGGCGTGAAGGAGCTCTTCCTCGTCAGCGAGAACTCCACGTCGTACGGCAAGGACCTCGGCGACATCCGGCTCCTCGAGACTCTGCTGCCCGAGCTGGCGGCGGTCGACGGTGTCGAGCGGGTGCGGGTGTCCTACCTGCAGCCCGCCGAGACCCGCCCCGGCCTGATCGAGGCGATCGCCTCCACGCCGGGCGTCGTGCCCTACTTCGACCTGTCCTTCCAGCACGCCAGCGCCACGGTGCTGCGCAGGATGCGCCGGTTCGGTGACCCCGAGTCCTTCCTCGGCCTGCTCGAGCAGGTCCGCGCCCTGGCGCCCGAGGCCGGCGTGCGCTCCAACGTCATCGTCGGCTTCCCCGGGGAGACCGAGGAGGACCTCCAGACGCTGTGCGACTTCCTCGTCGCCGCGCGGATGGACGTCACCGGCGTCTTCGGCTACTCCGACGAGGACGGCACCGAGGCCGCCGGCTTCGAGGACAAGCTCGACGAGGACGAGGTGCGCGCCCGCGCCGAGCACGTCACCTCCCTGGTCGAGCAGCTGACCGCCGAGCGCGCCGAGGAGCGCATCGGCGAGGTCGTCGAGGTGCTCGTGGAGTCGGTCGAGGACGGCGAGGTCGTCGGCCGCGCGGCCCTGCAGGGCCCCGAGGTCGACGGTACGACGCTGCTCGACGGCCTCGACGACACGACCGCCTCGGTGGGGGAGATCGTCCGCGCCGAGGTCGTCGACACCGACGGCATCGACCTGGTCGCCCGCCCGCTCGACCCGTCCTGACCCGCTCGTCCGTCTGACCCCACGCCCTGACCCAGGAGTGCCCGTGACCGAGACGTCCCAGAAGCCCAGCAACTGGAACCTGCCGAACCTCCTCACGAGCCTGCGCATCGTGATGGTGCCGTTCTTCGGCTGGGCGCTGCTGGTCGACGGGGGCGAGTCCGCGACGTGGCGCACGATCGCCTACGCGATCTTCGCGGTCGCGATGATCACCGACAAGATCGACGGGGACATCGCCCGCGCGCGCAACCTGGTCACCGACTTCGGCAAGATCGCCGACCCCATCGCCGACAAGGCGATCACCGGCATGGCCTTCATCGGGCTGGCCGTCGTGGGCGACATCTGGTGGTGGGTGACCATCATCGTGCTGCTGCGCGAGTGGAGTGTGACGCTGCTGCGGCTCTCGGTGCTGTCCAAGGTCGTCATCGCGGCCAAGGACCTCGGCAAGTGGAAGACCACCGCCCAGGGGCTGGCGCTGGGTGGGCTGGTGCTGCCGCTGCGCGACCCGGACCTGCCCGCGGCGCTGCAGACGCCCGGCGAGGTGCTGTTCTACGTCTCGCAGGGGCTGCTGGCGGTCGCCGTCGGGCTGACGCTGTGGTCGGGCTGGGAGTTCTACCGCGACGTCTGGAAGCAGCGCCACCAGCTGCGCGGCTGACCCACCGGTCGACCCCCTCGGGCGAGGGCAATCACCCACCTCATCACGGGGTGCTCGGGCGGCGCCAGAGGCAACACCTGACCATCCGGCCAGGTGCGTGATGGCAATCCTTCACCGGATCCCGCCTTTCGTGCAGGTGTCACGCGACGTTAACGATCGGGCCGGTCGAAGAGCCCTCTTGCAGGGTTACGGTGCGCCGGTCCATACCAGCCCCACCTGAAGGGTTCCCCCAGTGCACTCACGCTCCGGGTCCTCGCCGCTGCGCCGACGCGCCGCAGCGCTCGGCCTCGGGCTCGCGGTCGCCGCCACCTCGGCGACCGTCGTAGTCCAGGCCCCAGCCGCCCACGCCCTCTCGCCCGTCGACGTCACCATCGTCGGCATCAACGACTTCCACGGTCGGCTGCTCGCCGCACGTGACGCGGGCGGCGCGGCCAAGCTCGCCACCGCCGTGGACTCCGTCCGTGCGGAGTACGGCGAGGAGAACACCATCTTCGCCGCTGCCGGCGACCTCATCGGTGCCTCGACCTTCGAGTCGTTCATCCAGCAGGACAAGCCGACCCTCGACGTCCTCAACGCCGCGGGTCTGGACGTCTCCGCGGTGGGCAACCACGAGTTCGACCAGGGCTACGACGACCTGGTCAACCGGGTGATGGCTCCCTTCGACGCCGACACCAACCCGCGCGGCGGGGCCGAGTGGACCTACATCGGCGCCAACGTGAAGATGAAGGACTCCGGCGAGGACGCGCTGGAGCCCACCTACGTGCAGACCATCGGCGAGGGCGACTCCGCCGTCGAGGTCGGCTTCATCGGCGCCGTCACCGAGCACCTGCCCGAGCTGGTCTCCCCGGCCGGCATCGCCGACCTCGAGGTCACCGACATCGTCGACGCCGTCAACACCGAGGCCGACGCGCTGGAGGCCGAGGGTGTCGACCTGATCGTCATGCTCGTGCACGAGGGCGCCCCGACGACCGACTGCGACGCGATCGCCGACCTGGCCGACGACACCGACTTCGGGTCGATCGTGCAGGGCGTCGACTCGTCGGTGCACGCGATCATCTCGGGTCACACGCACCTGGCCTACGACTGCCTGATCGCCCCGGCCGACGCGCCTCTGCAGCCGCGTCCGGTCGTCTCGGCCGGTCAGTACGGCCTCAACATCAACCGCCTGACCTTCACCGTCGACGCCGACGGCCAGGCCGACCCGTTCCTCAAGGTCGGTGACGGCAGCGAGATCATCAACGTCGCGCGCACCGAGGACCCCTTCGCCGAGGACCCCGAGGTCAAGGCGATCGTCGACGCCGCGGTGGCGGTCTCCGACGAGCTCGGCGCCCAGCCCCTGGGCGAGATCGCGGGCCCGTTCACCCGCGCCAAGGCCGGCAACGGCACCACTGAGAACCGCGGTGGCGAGTCCACAGTCGGCAACCTGGTCGCCGAGGCCCAGCGCTGGGCGGCCGACACCCAGATCGGCTTCATCAACCCCGGCGGTCTGCGTGCGGACATGCTCGGCGAGAACGCCGAGGGCTACCCGGCCGTCCTGACCTACAAGCAGGCCGCCGTCGTCCAGCCCTTCGCCAACACCCTAGTCAAGCTGGACCTGACCGGTGAGCAGCTGAAGTCGGTGCTGGAGGAGCAGTGGCAGCCCGACGGCTCCTCGCGCCCGATCCTGCACCTCGGCGTCTCCGACGGCTTCGAGTGGAGCTACGACCCCACCGCTTCCGCCGGCGAGCACGTCACCGGCATGTGGCTCGACGAGATGCCGATCGAGATGGAGGAGACCTACTCGGTCGTCGCCAACTCCTTCCTGGCCTCGGGTGGCGACAACTTCTTCACCCTCGCCGAGGGCAGCGACCCGACCGACACCGGGTACGCCGACCTGCAGGCCATGGTCGACTTCATGGACGAGTTCGCCTCTTCCGAGGCCCTGCCGGTGGACGCCGAGCAGCGCTCGATCGGTGCCACCCTCCCCGAGGGTGCCCCGGCGTCGTACGCGCCGGGTGACGAGCTCGAGGTCGAGCTGTCCTCGCTGATCATGGCGCCCACCGCCGGCATCGACGCCCTCGTGGACGACGAGGTCGAGGTAAGCGTCGGAGGCAAGAGCCTCGGCACCTTCGCGGTCGACCCGACCGTCGCCGAGAGCGCCAACGACGACGAGGCGGGCACCGCCTCGGTCATGGGCACTGTCCCGACCTACTACGGAGCCCCCGACGGCCTGGTGGTCACCGGCATGACGACCGGCACCGAGATCCTGGTGCCGCTCGCCTTCGAGGCCCAGCCCGAGATGGCCGTCGTGACCGCGAAGCGCAACCCCAAGGGTCCGCTCAAGGCCGGCAAGAAGAAGCTCAAGGTCACCGTCAAGGTCAAGGTCGACGGCGAGCCGGCCTCGGGCAAGGTCATCCTCTCCGGTGCGGGCGTGGACAAGAAGGTCACGCTGAACAAGAAGGGCAAGGCCGTCACGCGCATCGGTCCCTTCGACGAGAAGGGCGTCCAGGTCATCACCGTCTCCTACGGCGACGCCTCGGACACCCTGCGCTTCAAGGTCCGCTGACCCGGCGCCAGACCCAGCACCTGTGCACCACCTGAGCACCACCTGATTGCGAACGCCTCCCGGTCGTCCCCGGACGGCCGGGAGGCGTTCGCCGTCGGTCCATCTGGGCCCGTCATCGTCGGCCCGTCACCTCGGATCTCCCTCTCGGTTCTCGGATCTCTCGGGACCCCTCTCGGAAAGGCAGTCACCCGTGCCCACCACCTCCCGGGGCGCAGGCCGCCGGCTCGCGCTGTTCAGCGCCGGCTCGCTCGGCCTCGCCACCCTGGCCACCGGCCTCAGCCTGGCGCCCGCCCAGGCCGCCAGCACCGGCCTCGTCATCAGTGAGGCCTACGGCGGCGGCGGCAACTCCGGCGCCACCCTCACCCACGACTTCATCGAGCTGCACAACCCCACCGACGCGGCGATCAGCGTCGACGGGATGTCGGTGCAGTACCGCTCCTCGGGCGGCACCGGCGCCGGGGCCGTGACGGAGCTGTCCGGCACCGTGCCCGCCGGCGGCTACTACCTCGTCCAGCAGGCGCAGGGCTCGGGCGGCACGGAGTCGCTGCCGACGCCCGACGTCGTCGGCACGACCGCGATGTCCGGCTCCGCCTTCACCGTGTGGCTGTCCTCCGGCACCGAGCCGCTCACGCTGCCGACCGGCTCGGTCGGGGTGCTCCCGGGCGTCGTCGACCTGCTCGGCGTCAACAGCAACACGTGGGAGGGCACGGCCAAGGCCGCCGGGGTCTCCAACACGACCTCGTCCTCGCGCACGGCTCCCGACGCCGACGAGAACGGCGCCGAGTTCACCACCGGTGCCCCGACGCCGACCGGCACCGGGAGCGAGCCCGAGCCGGAGCCGGAGCCGGAGCCCACCGAGGCGACCATCGCGGAGATCCAGGGCGACGGCTTCACCAGCCCGCTGGTCGGCACCGAGGTCGTCACGACCGGCGTGGTCACCGCGGTGCCGCAGTACCTCTACGGCTTCTACCTCCAGACCCCCGGCACCGGCGGCGAGACCGAGCGCACGGCCTCCGACGGCGTGTTCGTCTACTTCCCCCAGGGCTCGGGCAGCATCACCGTCGAGCCCGGCGACCACGTCGAGGTCACCGGTGAGGTCTCGGAGTACGCCGGCGCCACGCAGGTCGTCTCCTCCGAGGCCGAGGTCGTCGAGCTCGAGCCGACCGAGCCGGTGACCGCGTACGCCGGCGCCTGGCCCGCCTCGGACGCCGAGAAGGAGGCGCTGGAGGGCATGCTGTTCGACCCAACCGGCGAGCGCTTCACGGTGACGAACACCTACTCCACCAACCAGTACGGCGAGGTCGGCCTGGCCCTGGGCGACACCCCGCTCATCCAGCCGACCGAGGTCGCCGACGCCCAGGACCTCGCCGCCATCGCCGCGGTCGAGGCCGACAACGCCGCCCGCGCGATCACGCTGGACGACGGGTCGAGCACCGACTACACCCGCAGCCAGTTCCTGACCCCGCCCTACGTCTCCAACACCGACCCGGTCCGGGTGGGCGCTGCGGCGACCTTCACCGAGCCCGTGGTGCTGACCCAGGGCGGCTCGCCCAGCAGCCCGACGTACCGCTTCCAGCCGACGACCTCGGTGAGCGGTCCGGACTACACCGCGACCTCGCCGGCGGTCTTCGAGAACACCCGCACCGCGGCCCCCGAGGAGGTCGGTGGCGACCTGAGCGTGGCGTCCTTCAACGTGCTCAACTACTTCACGACCCTCGGTGACGCCGACGACGACAACGTGGGCGACGACGGCTGCCTGGCCTACGTCGACCGCGACGGCGACGGCAACAACGTGCGCGGTGGCTGCGACCAGCGCGGCGCCTGGGACCCCCAGGACCTGCAGCGTCAGCAGGAGAAGATCGTCTCGGCGATCAACACCCTCGACGCCGACGTCGTCGGCCTGATGGAGATCGAGAACTCCGCGGCCCTGGGCGAGCAGCCCGACGAGGCCACCGAGGCCCTGGTCGCCGCGCTCAACGCGGCGGCGGGGGAGCAGAAGTGGGCGGCGAACCCGTCCTCGGCCGAGCTCCCGCCGGCCTCGGAGCAGGACGTCATCACCAACGCGATCATCTACCAGCCGGCGTCGGTCGAGCGTGTAGGCGAGGCCCGGGCGCTGGGTGACCAGTCGGCCTCCGGCCAGGCCTTCGGCAACGCCCGCGAGCCGATCGGGCAGGTCTTCGCGCCCGTCGGGGGCGGCGAGGAGTTCCTCTTCATCGTGAACCACTTCAAGTCCAAGGGCTCCGGTGTCGACGACGGCACGGGCCAGGGCAACGCCAACCCCGACCGCGTCGAGCAGGCCGAGGCCCTGGCGGCCTGGGTCCCCGGCGTCGCGGCCGAGACCGGCACCGACGCGGTGCTGCTCGCCGGTGACTTCAACGCCTACTCGATGGAGGACCCGATGCAGGTCCTCCACGACGCCGGCTACACCAACACCCAGACGGTCTCGGACGAGGAGGAGTGGTCCTACTCCTTCAGCGGCCTGTCCGGCTCGCTGGACCACGTGCTCGCCAACGACGCGGCGCTGGCCGCCGTCACCGGCGTGGACATCTGGAACATCAACTCCGGTGAGTCCGTCGCGATGGAGTACTCCCGCTGGAACTACCACGGCACCGACTTCCACGACGCCGGTCCGTTCCGCTCCAGCGACCACGACCCGGTCAAGGTCGGCCTCGACCTGGTCGCCGACGCCCCGGAGACCGCGCCGTCACGTGTCCTGCTGAAGGTCCGGCCCAAGCAGCCGAAGGCGGGCAAGGGCAAGGTCACGCTGAAGGTCACCGTCCGCAGCAGCGCCGGGGTCCCCACCGGCACGGTGACCGTCGAGGCGGGTGGCAAGGAGAAGACCGCCACGCTGGACAAGAAGGGGCGCGCGACCCTGCGGATGCGCAACCCGTTCCGGAAGCCGGGCGAGTACACCATCACCGCGTCGTACGCCGGTGACGAGGCGGTCGCGGCCTCGGAGAAGACGAAGCAACTGACCGTGCGTCGCTGAGTCATCACAGAGCAGCGCCGGTCGCGATCCCAGGATCGCGGCCGGCGCTGTCGTGTGTGCAGCGGGCGCCGTCAGAGCTCGGTGGTGCCGTCGGGGTGGACGAGGAACCGCAGGCTGTGGGGACTGGTCCAGAGCCAGGTGGTGGGGGTGAGCTGGGCGTAGTCCCATCGCCCGTCGGGGGATGGGTGGGTCTTGGCTCGGTGGTGGCGTCTGCAGAGCGGGGCGAG
>LULO01000274.1_pt1 | contig 24457 bp, 24 predicted proteins | sample 728121 | NCBI WGS metagenome assembly LULO01 (sample SAMN03860287, study PRJNA289734) | marine metagenome | biome: seawater column; feature: ocean; material: water; isolation source: Red Sea water column Station 149 - depth 50m | place: Saudi Arabia: Red Sea | collected 2011-10-15 | depth 50 m | reverse complement strand
ATAAAATTTCAAAAATAATTGACCATGATACTAATGACAAAAATATAATTGGAAATGATGTCGCAATTTTATTTTCAACACCAAATAGTGCTGTTGATAATATAAAATTATGTATAGACAATAACGTGCCAGTTGTATGTGGAACAACAGGCTGGCTAGAACAATTTGAAATGATAAATGAATACTGTACTACCAAAAATGGTACTTTCATTTATTCTCCAAATTTTAGTATTGGGGTCAATCTTTTTTTTAGACTCAACAAGTTTTTAGCAAAAGAAATGTTCAATAAAGATGAATACAAAGTTTCAGTTTTTGATGAAATGGGATATAATTCTAGCTCCTCATTAAGTACAGAAATTGGAAATATCAATCCTTCCGCAGATTGGACAATCAATCAAATAAATCCTATTTCTGGGACTAAGATAATCTTTGATGGAATAAATTCGGAAGATGAAGATGGCGAAATCATAGAATGGTTTTGGAATATTAATGGAGTTGAAAAGACTGGATCTAAACTTGAAGTTATATTAGGAAATGGAGATCATACAATAGAATTGACAGTAATTGATGATATGGGTGGAAGTGATACTAAAACTGAGAAAATTAACCTTGGAAATCCTGAGACTGTGGATGCATTGAATGCAACAATAGATGGGAATATAGCAAAACTGGAATGGAATTGGAATGATGAAAATACTAATTTTAAGATTTATCGCTCTACATCACCGATTTCTAGTAACACTGAAGATAGGCAGTTATTATTCATGGATAGTCGATATCTATCAAATCTAGAAAATAACTATCTTGTGGGAGTAACAAATATTACTACTTGGTCAGAGCAAATACCCGTATCCACGAAACTCTATTATGCAGTAACAGCAGTGATTGATAATCAAGAAATAATTCTAATTTCTGGAGATGAGAATGTAGTATTGATTGATGCATCAAATCTCTCAACAGAAATAGATGATAAGAATAGTGGGGCAAATCTATATTTATCTATACCAACTAGTATTTTATTACTTTTAATGGGATTATTAAGTATATTTTTCAATATAAATTGGAAGGGGAATGATGATGAAAAATAAAATTATTATTACACTGTTAATCATTGTAACTCTACTTTTTAGCTCTACTTCAATAGTAGCCAATCCAGGGGGGAATGGGGATGATTCTAGGGATTTTACCTGTGGCGGTTCATGTCATGGAGATCCATCATTATCAGTTGAATCTGATGGTATCATTTCGATAGATGTTAAGGAGTTTATCTACTCAGGAACAACTACTGAAATTGTAGTAAATATAGAACAAGTTTCAACCTCAAAGGATAGGATTGTTGGGATTTTTCTTCTTGGTTCAATAAATGGTAATAATGACCAACCTTCTGATTATGGATGGGAAATTATTCAAGATGATAATGGTGGAACTTCTAATTATATTGAGAAAAGAGCATCCCTAAACGGCTCAGTTTATGCTTCATGGATTATTAGATCTCCAACTAATTCTGGGACTTACAATCTATTTGCTTCAATACAGCACGGAATAGAGCCAAATCCAAGAAGTCTAGCTGCATTGGGGGTTTCAGAGAGGCACGAAATTGAGATATTGCCGATTCCTGAGAATTATCCTAGCCTTTCAGAAAGCTGGATTATACCGGATAATAGGGAAAGAGAAGGAGATGGTGCCATTACAGTATTGACAGTCAATACTGACAAGATTGAAGTTGATTGGAGACTGGTAGGTGAATCTAACAATAATGTTGCAGAAATACAAGAATTAGGAATTGGAGAATGGAGAGTTTTTCTTCCAAAAACAATAGGAGATGCGAAAATCGAATTTCAGATTACTACTTTCAATGGTAATTTCTCAGTTGAACAACCATGGATGGAAATAGGTACAGAAAGTGAGAGATTTGAGGGATCTGCGATTGGAGCTCGCCTTCAGGCGCTTTCATATGCCATAATTATTTTCGGGTTTGTAATCTCAATACAGAATTGGTTGGTAACAATAGATTTTAGTGATTATTTCTCTAAAGTGAAGAGAAAGGGGAATAGTGGACAAAAAAATGAATCACAAAGAATGATTGTACATGAAAAATATCCTGGTTGGTTATGGGATTCTGTAGAAGAAAAATGGGTACCTGAAATAGTTGAGTCTGAAAATAGGAGTGATGATTAATGGTTGGAGCAGCAACTTTTCATGCGGCAATGGTTGAGATTGTTATTGGAAGTCTGACATTGTCAACTATTTGTACAATTTGTTGTATTCAAAATAGTATAAAAATTCCTCTTGGAAAATTCCAATTTTCTAAAAAAACATTAGATGCGATGGATAAAGCGGCTTTGGCTGGAGCTATTCTAGGTGTTTTGATGATGCCAGGAGCAATTTTAACAGGAGATTTGGCATCGATGGGAACTCCAGAAGACAATATTTTATTATACAACAAATTCCTTTATAGCGGACTTTCACTGGGATTTTGGGCTGCATATGTCTTCTGTAGAATTCGGTTTGGCCAAGAATTATGGGAAAATAGAGTTTTGAGTATTTTTCAAATTTTAATGTCACTAGCTGCATTTACTATGACTGCTTCGGTTGCTTCAATTGGTGGAAAATTAGTTCGAGGAGAATCGCTGTTCGATATTCTCCCCTTCTGGATTCCACTGGACCAAACAATAGTAATCAGCCCTGGTATTTCCATGTTCTTGATTCTAATTGGATTTGTATCGATAATTTCTACCTTAAGAAGTAGAAAGGTTTCATTACTTAATATTGATTGAAAATTATTTCTTTGAGCCTCTGAGCATGTTTTTGGGGACTTAGATTTAGCTCTGAGATTCTTTCAAGACCCGCTTCTTTCCACTTATTTCTGATATCATCTTTTTTCACTTCGTTCAATGCATTATGCCAACTATTGATATCATTTCTATGGATTAGTCGACCATTTTTTCCATCTACAATGGTTTCTCTAAATCCTCCTTCATCTACAAAAACTGCTGGAGCACCTACTGCAAACGCCTCAATAGGAGATAGGCCGAATGATTCACTATGCGCCATACTAACAATTGCTCTTGCCCCTTTCATTAATGAAACTAAATCTGGAGAAGATATTTTTGGGGAAATCCATAAACCAACATCTTTTGATTTGGCATGATTAACTAGCTTTGAAATTGATTTTGACTCACCGCCACCAACATGGGCTAGAGATAATCCTGTACCTTCTAGCATTGCTACCGTTTCCCATGTTCCTTTAGCCCAACTGGCTCTACCAATACTTACAACATAATCGTCTTTGTATGGATATGGATTTTGATTATCATAATTATCATCAGGTGGAAATTCAGAAATATCTACACATGGCCATAAAATTTCTGCATCTATTCCATATACAGTCTTAGCTCTATCAGTTGAAAATTTAGAGTTTCCACTGAATTTTGAGTTTTTTCTTCTAATTAAAGAATTTAGTAGGTTCTTATCTCTCTTTCTAGCTCTAGAGAGAAGTAAATTTGTAATGAAAATATTTTGTTTAGGTGATCCATCTACTCGTCTATGAAGAGTGTCCTCGTAAAGACCTCTATGTGGCTCTAATAGGTAAAGATGGACGAGTTTTTCTTCAGGAATATGATTAATCAATGGAAGGCTTCCATCTCCACTGACAAGATGTATTGCATCGCATTCCTCTAAATGTTCTTGGATATTAGGGATAGTTTTCCATGCCAATGATGCGGAATCTGTACCTCTATCCAATATTGTAGACAGTGCTCCTTTGGGTAGATTCCATTTTTCTGCTGGTTGAAGTAGTTCAATTCCTTCTCTTTGGCATATTTCAGATAATTCTGGTGTGTCATGAATTGTTGCAACTATGATATCGAAGGATTGTTTAAGAGCAGGTAGGGTACGAATTAAATCTCTCTCAGCTCCACCCATTGCTTTGAACGAACCTTTAGCGACAAGTAAATTTGGTTTTTTACTTGGATTCATTATTTCACTCCAAAACTCTTTTGTACACTTGTAAGATATTTTCAGTTACTGAAGACCAAAGATATTTTTTAGATGTCTCAAATCCATTATTCCCCCAAATGGATAATTGTTCTATTTCAGAATTAGCGATTTCATGCATCATTCTCGATAAAATTTCTGGATTTTCTGGAAGTGTCGATAGGCCAGAATTTGATTCACTTACTAAACTTCCAAGGCCATTTACATCTGACATTATTACAGGACAAGAAGAATACATAGCTTCCAATAATACTGTTGGTAATCCTTCAAAGCGAGATGGAATGACTACAGCTGTAGCATTTTCATATAGCCATAATTTTTCCGAATCAGTAACCAATCCCAAAATTTTCACTATTTTGGATATTCCTAATTTTGCATGGCGCTCTTTCAACCATTCAGATAATTCACCCTTTCCAGCTATTGCTAGATCAAACCCTGGATCAGTTTCGAATTTATCAACTGCGTCCATGAGGATGTCTAAGCCCTTCTGATAACTTAATCTCCCAACGAAAACGAGAAGAGGCCTCTGACTATTTCTTTCTGCTAAAGAATCTGGAATTGATGGTAAATCTTCTATTTTTGAGAATCCATTGGGAATAATATCTAAGTTACCTTTAACTCCCTTAATCCTCAATAGATTTTCAAAATATGAAGTTAATACTATTATGGCGTCGGATTTGTGTAAAGTATCTCTACCTTGCAATGCCCATCTGATTTTTTTGATAATTTTTCCGAGGATACTAGTTTTGATGTAATCATTGTGATATGTAGTAACTACTGGAATTTTTTCTTTTTTGGCTCTTTTCAAGGTTTTTCTAATCAATATTGGCAAAGTGTCGTGAAGATGTATTAGATCTACTCCATCAAGGCTTAAGTCATTAATTGAAACAACTGGATCTACTCCTGCTAAGACTCTAGAGGGTTTGATTCTAATAACATCGATACCGCCTCGATTAAACCGACTTTCTTCATGTTCTGGTACATCTGCACACCAAACAGTTACCTTATGACCACGACGAACTAGTTCCATGCCTATCTGCTCAACATGCTGATTTCCACCACCAACATGTGGATAGTACCATACATGAACAAGGAGAATGTGTAGTGGACGGTGTTCTGTCATTGGCTCCCGAGATTGCTTAAAGTATGAAAATACCAGTATTGATGATTGATAAACAAGCTCGTTTTTAGCCCTTAAGCTAGTGCTAGCATTATGCTTAGACGCGTGATTCTAGTTAGAAGAAAGTTGGAAGACGAGTCAGGCTACAATATTTTTCAATCAACTACTGAGATGATGTTAGATAAGGCAAAAGTTCCTGGTTGGACTAAAGCTAATGTAATTGAGATTAGTGGAAATACTCGAAGAGATAGAAAAATTATTGAGAAGGAACTGAAGGATGGGAGAATAGACTTAGTTCATTTTACAAATCAAGATGATTCGTGGCTAATTCCAAAAAAAATCGAAATTCCAATAGCAATTTCCGTTCATAACTTATTCGATTTCAGTCCAAGTACCTTGGATGCTGGAGATATCCCTATTCTTTTAGGAAAAAGAAATCCTAGTTCAAAGTACCTTAAATTCATGGAAAACTGTAGAATAGGTTTGGAAAGGAGTGATTTATTGATTTGTTCAACAAGGATGACTGCAGAAATAGCTTCTGAGCTATTTCCGAATAATACAAACTCATTAGTTCGTATTCCAGTAGATTCGGATTTTTGGAATACGGAAAATGATAAAATCGATAGAGATTTCTCTGAAAACTTTGATATTTCTGAAAAATTACTACTAGTTTCAGTGGGTGATTCATCTAGAATGTTTAGACAGAATTTTATTGATTCTGTAATTGACTCGCTACCCTCGGAAATTAAGAAGCAAATTTTTCTAATAAAAATAGGGATTCAGAAGTTATCTAAATATCAGATATTGGCGGCCTATTTTAATGCAGAAGCCATGCTTTATCCTGGAATATCTACAGGTTTTCAAAATCCACCACTAGAGGCCATGGCTGTAGGATGTAGAGTAATAGCATCATCTCTGCCAAATCATGATGAAATATTACCCGAAGCTTGCCTTCTCCAACCTTCAGATATTGATTCTTGGAAAGAAGAAATTATCAACCTTTATGATGACTGGGTTAAATCAGGTAAAGTAACAATGTTCAGAGATGAAGAATTAATTTCATTCTCCAGAAAATACAATTATGACGCTCAGGGGATTAAGCTAGCAAATGCTTACAATAGTACAATTACATAACTGACCAATATAAATTCACAGACATATACAATCTATTAAATACTCTTTTTAAACAGTAAAGCTGTTAATTCATGCTAAGAGTAAGTGAACTGAAGAAAGGATTTGGTTCCGGAAGAAATAGGCTCGAGGTTTTGAAAGGAATTAATTTAGAGATTCAACAAGGTGAGTTAGTGGCACTTATGGGGCCATCAGGTTGCGGAAAATCAACACTTCTGAATATTATCGGTGGTTTACTGGAAGGAGATTCTGGTGAAATCACTTTAGAAGATTTCACCTATGGAACTAGGCCTCCGAATAAAGTCGTAGATGTTCGAAGAAAAGGAGTAGGATGGATTTTTCAAGACTTTCATCTACTTAATCAATTAAATGCATTAGATAATGTAGTAATGGCATTAGAGTTGTCGGGAATAAATTCTGATGAAGCAGAGAAGCTAGCTAAAGATTCTTTGATAAGGGTTGGATTAGAAAGTAGGATGGAGTTTATCCCTGATCAACTATCTGGTGGTCAGAGTCAGAGAGTGGCTATAGCTAGAGCGATAGCAGGTTCAAGACCTCTTTTATTAGCAGATGAACCAACTGGGAATTTGGATGTAAAAAGTGGTGAAGAAATTATTGAATTATTCAAGGAACTATGTCGGACAGATGGTATATCTATTTTGATGGTAACTCATGACCCGATATTAGCTTCAATGGCAGATAGAATGTTACTGCTAAAGGATGGTTTGACCGCTGCATCTGACATCAGATCAGCATGGGGAGAGGATGTTGAAGAGGAATAAATATGAGTGAAGAAAAAACTACACCAATCGACCCGATTACAGGGAAGAAAATAAAGGAAATCTCTGAAGAAGTAGGTTTGAATGAGTACAGTGAGGAAGAAGTCAAATCAAATGATAATAATGGTGATGGTTTAAATGGAGATACTTTAATCACTGAGCCTACACTAATACAGAAATTATCTTCAGTTCCTGATAACTTAATTATGGCGGCTAAAAGTGCTTGGATTGGAAGAGAAAGAGGTTTAGCAGTATTTGCTGGAGTTTTTCTAGCCAGCTTAGTAATCACAACTGTTGTAGCTTACGGAGTTGGGCTATCTCAAGCATTTCTTCAGTTTTCTCTTGAAGAGGAAATCTTTGACGTAAAAATGGACTTCTCAGAGGATCCTGGTGATAACGTTACAGGTAGGACAAATGACTCGGTTCAATGGGAATCTGTATGTGATGAATTAGCAAATATGGAAGAGTTTTCAGATTGTGGATTAGTTTTCGGTAGGCAAGGAGTACGTGTCGATGGATTTTTCGATCAGGACTTTATCATACCTCAACCATTGAATGTAGCCAATGCTACTGGGATAACGGGAGATTGGGGGAATGTTAGCTGGGCTTATCCAGAAGCCAGTAATTCTGGCCCCCCAATTAATGATGGAAGAATTCTAAGATTTTATGGAGAAGGAATCTGGGATGGAGAATTTGCAGAGAGGCATTCTAAGCGGTTAATCTACGGTTCATGGCCAAGCTCGGCTGATGCTGAGACGAATAGGTCGGTTGTACTACCTTCACAAATAGCTAGTGCGGCCGGAGTGTCCATTAACGATACTATAGATATTCTTACTTTCACATATGTGACTGATTATCTGAGTTTTGAAGATAGTGTGGCTGGTAGAACTTTAGAAAACTGTGCCGGAGAGGAAGTTGTTGAACAAAGCGGATTCTCTTTTTGCAGAGTTGAGATGACTGTAACCAATCTGAAAGTTTCCGCGGTGTATAAAGAGGGTGGAGCTGGAAATCCCACCTTGCTATTCAATCCAGTAATGATTTCGGAATCAGTACTTAATGATAGTCAGAGGCTTATCCTAATGGACAATGATCACGGATATCTAGGTTTGACAGTAGATCGAAATTTACTTCCTACTACTTCGACTGCAGATGCAACCGAATGGTTAGAGGAATTGAAAAAGGATGTAGAGGGACAAAATTACACAAATTCTGGCATTTCAGTAGAATACAATGACTTAATCTCTGGAACAATAACTTTCCTCAACATATTCTTAGGAATTATACAAGTTTTTGACTACGTATTGATGATTCCAATTGTGATTTTATCATTCTCAGTACTCATATACGGATTAGTACTATCATTAGAACAAAGGAAGAAGGAAATATCGATTCAAAGAGTAATTGGTGGTACCGAAAAGACCCTATCCAGAATTGTTCTACTAGAATTGATAGTAATTAGTATGTTTGCGTGGTTCTTCGGCTACATTATTGCTATGTTGGCAACACCAGATCTGGTTGCTGCAGTAGGATTTATGGAATTTGATAGGGATTCTGAATTTAGAGTCAATCCAGTTTTGGGAATAGTAACGATAATTTTCATCATTGTAGTAACTGTTGGAGTTTCATGGCTTTTTGGAAGAAGTAGAACTAAGGAGTTTCTAAGTATTGAAATTGACGAAGGTGTAAGAAAGGTAGCCAAAGTCAAGGAACAAAGAACTTGGTTACATCTTCTAGTATTTGTTGTAGGGTTATTAGCAGCATTGGAAAGCTTTATCCAAAGTAATAATAGTGATTCGGATGGGTTGGTAGGAAATTTCATTTTTGATGCTTTACTACTTCTATTTGGTCCTTTTATGCTATGGATTGGTGGAGCACTAATTCTAGGAAGGATTGGGGCTGCAGGACCAAGAATTCTAGGATTAATTCTAGGTTGGACTGCAGCATTGAAGGATATAAAGAGAGGATTGCGAGGTTCAGGATCTAGTGAATCGGTAAATAGATTAGCTGTAGTGATGATATTGACTCTATCTGTGGTGACTCTGGCTGCAATTCAAGGAGTAACAGGTTCACTAGTTGATGAGAGAACTGCTAGTGCGCAGGTAGGGGCTGATATGCAGGTTCAATTTGATAGTCCGGTAACTGAAGAAGTCGCGAGAGCTGAAATGATGTTAGCTATTGATAGAGTGGAATCTCAAGAGATTAGTAACATATCAGCAATGACCTCAGTGGGAGATATTTTCACAAGTCCTTCTGGAGAAGGTGCGTTAATACGAACATGGGTATTATTTGATAATCACGAAAAAACACTGATTTGGGATAATCAAGCTATCCCAGGTGATGATCAAGATACGGTTATTGATTTATGGAGTTCAGGAGGATTTACTGTAGGGGAAGAGGCATTAGATGTATTAGACCTGGAAAGAAAGAATTCACTGGCAAGAAATGGATTTCCCGACCTTGTGATGGGTGGTGGAAGAACTATTGAATACACAGAATATAGTTTTGGTGGAATTAGCGAAGATTTTACGCCAATAATTATTGAAACGATCACAGAAACCGATATTGAGTTCATAGGTGTTCATGAATGGGTACCTGGATTAGGTGGAACAGAGGCTGCGCAGTCGATAGTAATAGGAGAAAGTGCCTACAGAGAATTGGTTGGAGATGAAAACGCAGATAATTATGAGTCGAATAGATGGTTCTTCGAATTTTGCGATGAAACAGACAATAATTGTGCTGAGGCTTTGAGGAATTTAAATGTTGAAATTACCAATGGAGAAGGGGTTTCATCTGCTGATGACTGGTCAAACGCGCATAAAGAGGTTGAGAATAGTGGTGGATTAATCTTTGGAACGCCCGGACTATTGTCCCTACAATTCTTGGTTGCAGCTTTAGCTTCAGTTGCATCAGCATTCGTTTTCTTGTCTCTAGTTTTGAGTCAAAGAAAGAAAGAATTAGCAATATTCCAAGCGATTGGTGCAAGTCCAAATCAGGTTGTTAGAATAGTATTATTCGAGATTATGTCAATCATTGTAGTCAGTATGGTTCTAGGAATTGCTTTAGGAATTACTCTAGCTCAGGCATTCTCTGGGTTATTTGGTATATTCTCATATATATTCCAAATTTTCTTGGGAACTAGTACACCCATTGACAGAAATTTAGTATGGCCATGGGGTAGAGTAATTTTGGTTAATATAATGGTCTTCGTGGCAGTAATTGCAGCATTATTATTCACAACTAGAAGAGCTTTGAAATCAGATCTAGCGGTGGTGTTGAAAGGTGAATAATATGGACAAGCCTGAGATTTTAAGCGCCAATGGACTCTACCATATCTATGAATCTAAGGCTGAAGACGGTAATGTAGTTGCTCTAAGAGGTCTGCATGTAAAAGTGTACGAAGGTGAGGCAGTTGCAGTTGTAGGTCCATCTGGCTCGGGCAAATCTACACTTTTGAAAAGTCTAGGTGGATTGATGAAACCATCAGCTGGTCTGGTTTCTTTATCTGGAAGGAGAATTACAAGACTAACAGGTAGTGAGTTAGTTGAACTTAGACAACAAACAGTATCATTTATTTTCCAAGATGCTAATCTATTGAGTCACTTGAATGCCCTAGATAATGTAGCTCAACCTTTGAGACATCAGGGAGTATTGCCTCATATTGCTAGGCAAAAAGCTCAGACTTTGCTTGACAAATTGGGAATGGGAGATAGGGCAAAAGGTAAGCCTGAACAATTATCTGGAGGAGAGCAACAAAGAGTAGCAATAGCTAGAGCGTTAATTACTAATCCTAGACTAATATTAGCTGATGAGCCAACAGGTGCTTTAGATCCAATTACCAGCAGAGAAGTTTTGGAACTATTCGCTCGACTTCACAAAGAAGAAGATGTAGCATTTTTATTGGTTACACATAACAGAGAGGTGGCAGGTTTCTGTGATAGATCTCTGGAATTGAGAGATGGAAGATTTGTGGCTCAACATGGAACGGATGTAGATATTGGCAACCTATCTGATACTAGAGAATTGATAATTGATGATACTGGTACTGTCACTCTTCCCCCAGATATTCTTCTCAACATTGGCGGTCCAGGAAGATTTGAGCTTCCAGAGATAGATCGAGACCTCTTAAGAATGGAAAGAGTAAATGAAGACAAGATTGATGTTGGTGTAAAGACTGAGCTTACTTTGTCTAAAACTTGTCCTGCTTGTTTTCATGACTATGGAGACAGTGATGATCAGCTTTGTCCTGATTGTGGCTCTTCAAGGCCTATGATTCAGATTTGAGGAAGATTGAGCTTTTGCGGTTTTGCTATCCCCAAATCTCTAGGTAAATCTCTAATTTTCTCGGGTAATGTGACTGGTATCATTTCCTTTCCAATCAATGTAACTCTACTTTCACTTCTTTCTGATAGTACTTCTCTATCTACCAATGGAGCTAGCTTGTGTGAAAAATCTAAAACTTCTTGATGGCTAGGCATATTTTCTATAGATAAATTATTTTGACTATTACCAACATAAACATATCCCTTAGCTTCAATGAAATCTGGGTCAGCTATATTGTCTAATCTAGCATAATCTTCATGATAACCTAATGATTCATTTTTTATTAGAGTATGTCTACAAACTGTTCTAGTGTCTAGGCTAGGTAATAATTCGAGAGTTTGTTCTAGTTTTTCAAACGCAGATGAATCAAATTTTGGCTTACATAGAGAATTGAATAATTTTTTATTTGGTGCATCTACACTGACATAAAGTTGAGTAGGTAATGGATCTAATTTCTCAATTACCTTAGGAAGACTGCCGTTAGTAACTAAGAAAGTAGAGACCCCATGCTGATGACATATTTCCAAAAATTCTCCTAATCTTGAGTATAGTGTTGGCTCTCCGTTTAGTGATATTGCGACGTGTTTTGGGTTTTGGGCCTCTGCGAATTTTTTTGGATCCGCCTTAGGATTTCCACCATATCCTGTAATTAATCTCCTATGAGCTTTGACCGATTGTAGAAATAATTGATATGGATCATCATCAATTTTGTTAAGTGTTTCAGAATGTGGTTCTCGCCAGCAATATGAACAAGCTAAATTACATGTATCAACATTTGGAGCCATCTGCATACATCCATGACTTTCTATTCCATAGAAAGTGCCTTTGTAGCAGGATCGGTCGTTAACTAGGGATTGTTTTGTCCAATGACAAACCTTTACACCCCCGTGCTCCCCTACCAAGTGATATTTCTGTTTTGATAATCTGTTAGCAATTCGAGGTTCAATAAGGGTAACTGGATTCTGCAAAGACATTCTTTCCCACCATTCTAAGTTTATTTAATAGAATTATTTATCTCGCTTCCCTTGTATTTTACACCAGTTCCATAAGCAAATATTTCTACGGCTTTTACCCGACTTGGGACATTAATAGGGGCTAAGGCCGATGTATCAATTCTTACATTCAACACTTCATCCCAGCCAGCCAATTCAGCCTGCTCCCTCAGTCTCTGAGTAGCTAAAGCCCTACCAGTAGAAATGACTTTATGTAAAATATTGATTTGCCCCCCGACCAAATTTCCAAACCAACCTATCATTAGATGCCAATAACTTGGTCCATAGACTACATTTGCATAAACTAAACCTGAATCTGTTCCATCTTGTCTGTATTGTTTCCTAATATTAGAAAGTGGATCTTTTCCAAATTTTTGTAATGTTTGAGCTTCTCTTTGTGCGACTTCGACGCCCTTATTTTCTATATTTTTGGTACTGAATAATGCTGCATACACGAACATGCCTGTAAAAAGTAGTGTCCATAATATTCCAAGAATAGCAATTAATATTGAAACACCGATTAGTAATCCAATAATTGGCTCTGACATCTGTCGCACCATCACTCTACAACAACTGCAGTTCCATAAGCAAATAGTTCTGAAGCACCAGCAGTTACAGCACTAGTAGCAAATCTAACATTAATTACTGCATTTGCGCCCCTAGCAGTAGCATCTGCAATCATCCTAGAAATGGCTTGATTTCTAGATTCATCTAGAAGCTCGGTGTATGCAGTTAGTTCGCCGCCAACAATATTCTTTAGTCCGGCAAAGATATCTCTACCAACATTCTTTGCTCTAACAGTTGAACCACCAACTACTCCGAGATTTTTTGTTATTACTTTACCAGCAATTGTTTCGGTATTTACTACTATTACTCCTTCCACTATGTGTTGCATAGTTATCGCATAATGGCCATGCTAATCAATCTTCACTATTCTCATTAATTTTTTCATCTTGTAATTTTAATTCGGATTTAGGACGAACTTGGAAAGTAATGACAGCTAGAATTGAAAATAAGAAAAATTCACAACAAATTATTCCTGCAAATGAAAATATTGTCTCAAATATCTGGAAAAGTGATTGTACATCTGCGAACTTTTCATCCAAGAATTGTTTACTCCAATTATTGTATTCATTGATTATAAAAATTTGACTTGTTGCATGAAGAAAAATCCACATCCAAGACGATTTAATAGCTAAATCTGGATTATCTGCAGTCCATAATGTCAAAACTAGTGGAATTGATGTAATAAATAGTAACCCACTTAGAGCAGCGCCAACATCCCAAAGTTTTAATTCAACAAATTCTTCTAAATCCTGTAAGATTAAATTTACTTCTTCTTCGCAAGTTTCTGGATTCAAATCATTCTTACAGGTTTCTTCAGCAGATTCTGTATTTTCATATAGATTCTCAAGATATAGGCCAGCAGAAAGAAGAAAAATTAATCCAATTAGTGATGCTAAAGATAAAAATGCAATAAGAATTGATCCACCCTTTAGCCAGAATGAATTTAATTCATTATTTTTTTTAGAAATTACCTTTATCGTATTTTCCACGTCATTCGCAAAATATATGTTATAATTATATTATCTATTATTTGTCAGGATTTTCAATATTATTTAGGTGAAAGCCCGATTTGAGTTCAACAGGGCCCATAGGTTTAGTTTGGGATGCAACCAATGCAAGAACTGAGAAAAGTACTAGATTACAGCAAATCAGTCCAGCGATATTTGAAACAAAGGAAAATGTGTTAATGGAATCCATAAAATATGGATCAAGTCCTGCTTCTTCAAATCCATAATCAGGCGTAAGTCCTGGTCCAGAGAATAAATAAAATTGTGCCCCTAAATTACTCAATAAATTAATTGTAAATGCTCCAGCTACCATTTTTAATCCTAAATTTCTATCCCCACTCCAAAGAACTGGTACAGAAAAAATTCCTAATAATGCCACAAGACAGCTGGCTACACCAGAAATTACGAAGAATGACTCCAATCCTTCAAAATACTCTAGTGTCTCCGTCACGATTGCTTCCTCTTCAATCCACTCATCTTTTTCCGATTGAGTTCCGTTTTCTGGTAATTGTCCAATTGCCGTTTGTATTTCTTCAGAGATCAAATCAAATAATATGGGAGTTGCTAACGCGCCAATTCCGCCAATTCCTGCAAAGATTGAGGATATTAACATGAAGATTGCTAAGCCCTTTAGCCACCATTTTGAGGGTTCAGGTTCATTCATTTGTACTACAGAATACTCTTGCACATTATGACCTAGGGTAGGTTAACTTAACATTCTATTCATCATTTGATATAATAATTCTATTTTTTGTTCTAATCATGGTATGAATACATTGTCTATTCGGATTTATTATGTAACCTACCCTCAAAAAATTCCTTCCTAAAATAATTCTATGTTTCATTTTTGATCTATCTGCTAAGGCAATTTCTACTCTTGGATGATCATGTCCAGCAATTTCTATTGTGGAAAGAAAAGTAGGCCTCAATACTTGTTCTCCAGAAGTAGGCCTAACTCTTCTCCATCTATGAAGAGGTCTTTCAATCTCTTCGGATAGAATTGACAAATAAAGACAATTTTTTTAAAATCTGAAACTGAAAATGGATTCATTCAATAACCAGTTTCATCCCCAAGTCCTAATGGTAAGTACCTTCGACATGGCGTTAACCTTCGATGATGTGCTATTATTACCTTCAGAATCTGAAGTTCTTCCAGCAGAAGTAGACATTTCTACTAGGTTAACTGAGAAAATCACTCTGAATACTCCAATTATCTCGGCTGCCATGGATACAGTGACTGAGGCTGAGATGGCGATAACTATGGCCCAAAATGGTGGAATAGGGGTAATTCATAGAAATATGTCAATTGAAAAGCAAGTCGAAGAAGTTAGTAAGGTAAAGAGGTTTGAATCCGGACTAGTTCTTGAACCAGTTACTGTTAGTCCTGAAATGACCGTTGGACAGTTAAGAGAATTAAAATCTCATTATGGATTTTCTGGATTTCCTGTTATTGATGATACTGGAAATATTGTAGGAATAATAACGAATAGAGATATTAGATTCGTCGAAGATGAGGCAGTTGCGGTTTCTTCTGTTATGACAAAAGAATTAGTGACGGTTCCTGAGCACCTAGATTTGGAGGATGCAAAAAGAATACTACACCAACATCGAATCGAAAAGCTTGTTGTTGTAAATCCAGAAGGTGGTTTTGCTGGTTTAATCACTGTTAGAGATATAAATAGAAGTAGAGATAATCCAAACTCTTGCAAAGATGAGCGAGGTAGATTGAGAGTAGCTGCAGCAACAGGTAGTGGAGAAAGCGGAGTTCAAAGAGCATTAGCTTTGATAGAAGTAGGAGTAGATATTATTGCTGTTGATACTGCACATGGACATTCTAAAGGTGTAATTGATACTGTTAAAATGATAAGAAAACAAGCGGGCCCGGATATTCAGATAATTGCAGGGAATGTAGCGACTGGTGAGGCAGCTGAGGCATTAATAGAAAGTGGAGCAAACGGAATAAAGGTGGGAATTGGGCCAGGGTCTATTTGTACTACTAGAATAGTTACAGGTGTGGGAGTTCCTCAATTAACTGCAGTAATGGCAGCTGTGGAAACTTGCGCGAAATTTGGAATACCTGTAATAGCTGATGGGGGAATAAAATTTAGTGGAGATATAGCAAAAGCGATTGCAGCGGGTGCAGATGTTGTGATGATTGGATCATTGCTAGCTGGAACAGATGAAAGCCCTGGTGAGACTATTCTTTACCAAGGTAGATCATACAAGCAATATCGAGGCATGGGTTCTGTGGGTGCAATGAGTAAGGGCTCTCATGACAGATATTTTCAATCTGAACAAGGAGATACTACAAAGTATGTTCCAGAGGGAATAGAAGGAAGAGTTCCTGCTAGAGGTACTGCAAATAATGTATTATTCCAGTTGGTAGGTGGACTTAGATCTAGTATGGGATATACGGGAAATGGCACTATAGATGCAATGAAGAGAAACTGTAAATTTGTTCAAATTACTAAAGCTGGACTTTCAGAAAGTCACCCTCACGATGTTGAGATTACTCGAGAAGCTCCAAATTACAGAAGAAGTTAGAACGTTCCTTTGAAAAGTTGAACGTATTCGTGTGCTCATGGAAGAGTTGGTGCTAGGTGGGGGATGTTTTTGGTGTACAGAAGGGGCTTTAATAGGGCTAAAAGGGACTTTGGAAATTATTCCTGGATATGCAGGTGGCCACATAGATAATCCCACATATGAGCAAGTATGTACTCAGAAAACAGGACACGCAGAAGTTGTAAAGGTTTCATTTGATACTGAAGTGATTTCGCGTAGACAAATTCTTGAAGTTTTTTTCACAAGCCACGATCCTACACAAATAAATCGACAAGGAAATGATATTGGAACACATTACAGAAGTATTGTTTTGTATAATTCTGAAGAGCAGAAAGATGAGATAAAACAAGTAATTGAAGATTTGAGTAGTCATTTTGATTCTCCCATAGTAACCGAAGTAAAGGAATTAGAAAAATTCTGGGTGGCTGAGAAATATCATCATGAATATTTCTTCAAAAATCCTCAAAATCCTTACTGTCAGGTAGTCGTGGCGCCGAAAATCGCTAAGACTAGAGCCCGTCACGCAGGTCTATATGAGTGAAGGCGCGACATTGACTCCCGAGCCGTGGCAAGTGCATCTTTTGGGATTGATTAGTCCGATTTTGGTAATTATTGGGAATTTAATTGGAGGAATTTATACTGCTATGGGAGTAATTTTCATTTGGGTAATTGGTCCAATCCTAGATGTAGTAATGGGGGAGACTAAAGAACCCAGACCACCAAGAGAATCTGGAACTCCATTTGAAGTCCTATTGTGGATTCATGGGATTCTACACCTATTCGTTGTTGGTACGTTTTTCTACTTTGCAAATAATGAGGGTTTGACTAATTGGCTAGTTATTGCGGCACTTTCCACGGGATTAAGTGCGGCGGCATCAGCGACAGTTACTGCACATGAGTTAGGTCATAAGAAACCTAAAAGTGCTGGATGGAGATTAGCAAGAATTTTATTATTTAGTATCAATTATACTCATTTTACTACAGAACATAATCATAATCACCACAAGAATGTTGCAACTGAGAAAGATCCAGCCAGTGCTACTGCTGAACAGGGATTGTGGTCATTTTGGATTAGTACCATTCCTGGTCAATTCATTTCATCTGTAAGAATTCACAATAAAAAGGGTAGAACAGGACTTAAAAATCCATCTTATAGAGGGTTAATTCTGCAGATTGCTGTAATTTCTTCGATGCTAATTTTATCTGAATATTTAGATTGGTTTAATGGAGTAGCGATAGTAATTGGTTGGTTGATTTTATCTTTGATTGCTATTTTGACTCTGGAATATGTGAATTATATCAGACATTGGGGACTAAGAAGAGAGGGTGAAGGTAGATTTGCAGTTGAGCATGCTTGGAATACTGAGGCTAGATGGTCAAGGTGGAGTTTGTTAGAATTAACAAGACATTCGGATCATCATTTGAGGGCCAGTGTGCCATTTTGGAAACTAAGACCACATGAAAATACTCCAGTATTGAAATGGGGATATTATGCTTCATGGTGGCCATGTGTAATTTCTCCAATTTGGAAGAGTGTGATGGGAAAAAGACTATCAGAATATTGAGCTAAAATGTTTGAATATAGCGCAATTATCAATAGTACAATAATTTACAACGACAATAATGGCGTCTGAAGACTCTGTTCCAGATCCCGGAGTGACAACTACAAATGCTCTGGTCCATACTGGATTATTATCAGTTGGATTATCGAACTTATTTTGGAAGGGAAGTGAAATTGATTCTGAAAATTTGGACTTTTTACTAATTACAGCAATGGCGTTATTTTGCTTAGCACTTCCATTTCAGGCCCTTTATATCTTGGTTTCCAGAATGATTAGAGAATATGGCAGTGGAGCAGTTATAGTGCCGAATTCAATATTGAGATTGGCTACTATTTGTGAAATTATTAGTTATAGTGCTGGAATTTTAGGTTTTTGTTTGATGCTGATGAGAACGTCTGTTATATTGGGTGTTGTACTATTTTCATCATCTCTAATAGTTCTAATTCTTACGAGATCAGCAATGCTCCAAGCTGAAAAAATAGAGGCTCGAGTTTCGGGATAGTTCTAGTTAGCATCGTGGGATAATATGCTTGGAAAACTTTTGGAGTATGGTGAACGAGATAAGGAAATTGATACTGCAGTATTGAGTATGATTATTCTAGTTCTAACCTTTATTTTCATTTTTAGTTCAGGCGTACTCGATGAAAATCAGCCATTAGAAAATATCATTGGCTCTGAGTATATTTCTGATTATAATCTTGCAATATTTAGGACTATTTGTGCAATTATTTGTTTTTTTACGCTTACATGGATTGTACTTGACCCTAAAGGTGCACCAGATTTTCCGCTATATTTCAAAGAAAGGAAGATTGGACCCAGACATAGAAAGGGACTTACACGTTTGGCTGCATACACTATGTGGCATTTTGGATTAATTGGAATTAGTTTTTCGTTTTCTGCGGCTGCTTCATGGATGGTAATTTCGGGAATTATTGTTCCAAACTGGATTTTGACTATTTCACCAATTCTTTTCTTCACTTCATTCACTACCGCAATTCTAGTGACATGTGTAGTAACTTTCCATATCATTGGTGATGCGATTTCAAGGAGTCAGAATGTTGATCATTTATTTTATTGGTATGAGATAGTAATGCATAATTTGAATGTGGTGATTTTAGCTATAGCCTTGATAATAAATAATTTTGAAGTGGATTGGAGGTACTTTGCTTTTCCAATAATTTTTGGTATTATGTACGTAACATGGGCTAGAATATATGCAAAAATTGAAGGCGTATATATTTACGATTTCATGGATCCAAGATTAGATGGCGCGCCATTTATTTACTCTTTTCTGCTATTACTCCAAACAATGTTTTTCGGGATTGTAGCACTTTTAGATTGGCTGGTAGTTTGGAATATTGGATTAGGAATAGTTGTCATATCTCTTGGAACTTATTCTATAACTACTATTAGAAAGCCAATTTAGGGGAATAATCTCATATGGCTCCAACCTGATTCAAGTTTGGAAAGTAAAATTCTTTCATGTAATCTATTGGGTCTTCCTGACCAGTATTCTACTGATTCGACAGTAATCAAAAATCCACCCCATTCTTCTGGAACTGGTACATCCTTTCCTTCAAATTTTTTCTCATAAAAATTAAAATTCTCAGACAATTCTTCCCTAGATTGTAGTTCTCTGCTCTGGTTTGAAGACCATGCGGCAATTTGACTTTTTCTTGGTCTAGTGATATGATAATCCAAGACTAGATCTTGTGGCATCCGTCTTGCTTTTCCTTCTATTCTAACTTGTCTTTCTAATTCCGACCACCAAAACACAACAGAGATAGAATTGTTACTTTCCAATTCAACCGCTTTGTTACTGTTTAAATTTGTAAAAAAGCCTATCTCCTCATCATTTTGATAATTTAGAAGTACCATTCTACTATGTGGCTTTCCATCACTACTTACTGTGCTTATTGTCATGGCATTGGGTACTTCTGAACCCTTTTGCTTGGCCTCTTTAACCCATGATTCCAATAATTCCAAGGGATTTTCCAAATTTGGAACTTCTAAGTTGCCCCCATCTCGATATTGTTTGTTCATCTGTATCAAGGCTGCGTTATGTTGAGTCCCTATAATCATCTGTATTAGTTAATATTTCAGGATAAGGAAACTGTAATGCCGAGTAGTACTTGTATGATGATATTATGGAACATATATGGCGAGTATGCGGAATATTTTCATAGTTGGATTGATTATATTTTTTTCAACAACTGTTTCTGCTGAAAATTATAAAATTGCAGGAGAAATTTCCTATTCTAATTCTCCGCCAGTTCAGTCTCAGGACATAGAAATCGAGTGTGCAGAATTTGAATATGATTGTCATACGTTTGAAGGAATTTCTTCAGAAACTGATGAATATGGAAATTATGAAATTGTGATTGAAGTTGATGATTCATATGATGGAGCTGAGCTAATTTTAACAATTCTCGGTGAGTCTTTCATCCATAATATCAATCTTAGTGAGTCTAGATCTTCAATTACAAATACTGTAACAATAGACTTAGTTTTGGAGCAAAAATCACCTCCTGCTCCAGTATTTACTGGATTTGGATGTGCTTCGATAATTTTCATTCTCGCTTTCTTTAGATTGCTGTTAAGATCTCCTAGATATAGAGTTGAAAACCAGAAAATAAATAGAAATCTGAAAATAATTACCTGTCCTGTATGCAAAGGAAGGCTGGAAGAGCATCTCCTGATTAGACATCTAATCGTTGAACATGAGTTTAGCCCTAGTGATGCTGCTGAGTATGCAAATTCAAAATCCTTTGATTCAGAAGAATAATTTTAGAATCCCAAATCATCTAATTTCACTTCACTGTTCATATTTACCCTTACTGGATAGGCCAAAGTAACTTTATCTTCTTCGAATCTACGAAGAATCTCTGTTACAAAAAATGACTTTGAAGGTCTCATCTTACGAGCATTGTCGACATAATATCTTATTTCCATAACAATCTCTTGATCCCCGAATCCCCTCAATACTGCTTCTGGTGGTTTCGGAATCTTGACTATATCAGGATGATTTGCAGCTATATCATTGACTATGTCCTCGGCCATAGTCACATTAGACCAAGTGGCAGTTAGTCCCAATCTTATTCTTACTCTTAATTCCATATCTGAGCTATGACTGAAATTTGCAACGGCATCTTTGGTGAGTAACTTATTCGGGATTGTGAGTAAAACACCATCAGTTGAGCGAACACGAGTAGTTCTAAGTCCTATATATGTAACATCACCCCATCTTGAGTAAATACCGCCTAAATTCTTGGGCAGTAGTATTCTTTCTCCTTCTCGAAAAGGTCTATCAATAATTATGAAAATACCAGCAATTACATTCTCAACTGTATCTTGTGCTGCAAAGGCTACAGCGAGTCCAATAAATCCTAGTCCCATTACTAGTCCTGTAACATTAATTCCGAATTCGCTTGCTGCAGTAAGGATTACCAGAGCCCATAAAGCGACCCCAGATAATCTATAGATAAAATTCTCTAATCCTTCATCTAATTCTATATTATCGAATATTTTTCTGATATACAACTTAGCTACTCCAATTAGAGGAATTCCTATTATCAAGATAATAAAGCCTGAAACTGGGCCTGCAGACACTAAATCACCTGCACAAGTGAAAGTAAATTCTAGGTTTTCTGGAATGTTGTCTAGACACGACATATCTTATGAAATTCACAGGAAGCAAAAAATATTGCCGGATAATTAGACTAGAACTATTAGATTCTGAGAGGTTTTTCATCAAGCGGTTTTTTTCATTGATCAAATGTTAGAGCAACTACCGAAGCTGGCACAGGACTGTTTACATTATCATCAACAATATCTGTATTTACTCCACAAACTTGCGGATCGCCTGGAGACTGAGATCTGCCATAGTAAAACGAGTCAACACACAGTGTGAGGTGCACTAATGCTATTCCAGACATCATTAATTGTTCAATCAGAGAGGTTACAGTGGTCCATGTACCAAATAGTGCTGAAGAAATTCCTAATATTAGACACAGTACTGAAGTTAAAACTGCAATGTGCATTGCTAGTGCATTCTTTTCTGGTTTTTTGATAGAAAGATTTGCTGAAGCTACTAATACTACTCCGAACAACACGGGAAATAGAGCAGTGATGTAATCAGTTAATCCAAAAAATATGATTCCTAACATAGACATTTTCAATCCAGCTAGTAATGTAATTTGAGGTATTTCTGTCCATAGCTGAGTATATTATATTCTGTTTTTATTTCAGATTACAAATTTTAATTATGAATTTGATTAATTCCATGAAAATGATTCTATGTAAATACCCCTTCAGAGGGCCATGGAGCGCAGGATTGTACTAATTGTATTGGCTTCATTGGCCATGAGTTCAGCAGGATCTACAGTAACAGCTCAAATTAGTCAGCCTGATATCATTCAGGAGCATTGGTATCATTCCTATGCCACACTTACCCTTGACTTGAATGACTGGGCTGACAACAATCCTGACATTGTAATTTTATTGAGTGTGGGACAGACAGAATTAGGTAGAGAAATATGGATGCTTCAGATTTCTGATTGGAGTTCAGATAACAAGAGTGATGGTACAAAAAAAGATGTAGTGTACATTGATGGTGGGCATCATGGAAATGAACATCTTGGAACTGAGTTAGCATTTTTAACCGCTGAATATTATATTGAAGGATGGAATGATGGAAATCAAGAAGTAGTTGATGTACTGAAAAGTACTGAATTACATATTCTGATTATGCTGAATGCTGATGGAAATGACTTGGATACTAGGTGGAATATTAATCAAGTTGATTTGAATAGAAATTATGATCATTTTTGGAATAACTGTCCGCCTAACAATCCAACGCAGCCTGGAAGTGGTCCATTTAGTGAGGCTGAGACGCTTGCGAATTCAATTTACATGAATGAAGTTGTGCCAGATGCTGATTTGTATATTACCATGCATACTGGTGTGTGGATTATGTTGTATCCTTGGGGAAGATGGCCAGACCAACCATCAGATTGGGAATTATTCCATCATATTAGGGATGATGTTAATGATAATATTTCTGATATTCCTATAAGAAATGCAAATCAGGGATTATACCCCAACTGTGGAACTAGCAGAGATTATGGATACGGGGTGATGGGTTATCCAACATTTACCTTCGAGACGGATGATGAGCAGTTTCTATTGGGAACTGTAGAAGCTCTTTCTGATAGATTAGCTGAAGAAATGGATGTAATGAGATATTTGATCAACAATGTTTGGTATTGGCGAGCAAGACTGGTAGTTGAAGAAATGGAAATTGGTGAGAATCAAATAAATGCTAGAGTAATGAATCATGGTCATGCAAGTACTTCTAATGCTACTTTCCATTATTCTAATGCGCAAGGAGAGGTATTGTGGCATTCAGAAAACTTCGGAGTTAATGCTACTAATGAATCAATACTGGTTCTGGATTCTGGAAATCTTAGTTTGATAGATGATGGTTATTGGAGTATTCATTATCAAAAGAGAGTGATTGATGCTTCGCAATGGGTTGAGGAGCCAATAAGTGATTCAATAATTAGTACTGAAAATCAAGAAGGAAAGTTCACTCCAGCTCCTTCAATTTCCCTACTTTTAGTTGCATTAGTTGCAGCAACAATGTTGAGAAGAAAGGAAAAATAGGCTCTATTATTGATATTTTGATATTAACAACTTATAATATATGATAGTTTGATGCAAAATCCATGGAAAAAAACATGGACATGATGTTTGATGTGCTTTTAGGAGAGAGTACAGATGATATTGTTGGAAGGTTTGCTATTGGATCTGCAATAGCTGGATTTTTGATTCATATCCTTGTTTGGTTGCTCCATACGTCAGGTTCTATTACAGTTACAGGAGATTCTGTTGAATTGGTCAAATCACCACTTTCAACTCTTTATACACCATTTTCAATATTGTTGACTTACGAAGTTTATCAGTTAATAAGAGCAATTCCTGAATCTTTTTCTGCCGCTGTAGGAAAACAATTCGAGATTGCAACTCTTTTAGTTGTGAGAGATATTTTGAAGAGGCTTGCTAACATTGATTTTACCGATGAATGGGTTATTGATGATGATTTATTACTTCTTTTAGTTGAGTGTGCAGCTTTCTTAGCCCTATTCTATACATCACTGAGTTATCATAAATTTAGCAATAAATCTTCTAGTGATGATGAGATTTCTGATGAATTATCAAAATTCATAGAATACAAGAAAGGTATTGCAACCTTAATGATGCCCGTTTTCTTGTTTATTGCTGGTGTATCTTTACTTACATGGATTTCATCAATTCAAGATGGAACTGGGGGAGTTAGTAGAGCAATATTTTTCCTTGATTTTTTCACATTTTTGATTTTGGCAGATATCCTTATTTTGTTAATCTCATATAGATTCTATAC
>LULO01000427.1_pt1 | contig 24568 bp, 36 predicted proteins | sample 728121 | NCBI WGS metagenome assembly LULO01 (sample SAMN03860287, study PRJNA289734) | marine metagenome | biome: seawater column; feature: ocean; material: water; isolation source: Red Sea water column Station 149 - depth 50m | place: Saudi Arabia: Red Sea | collected 2011-10-15 | depth 50 m | reverse complement strand
AAAATGTATTTTACCGGGGGTAAATCCGCGGCTACTACATAATCTAAATCAAACTCTGGTCTTGTAATGTGTAGTTTTGTGCCTATACGTATATCAAACTTGTTGTATACAATGTAGTCTTCCCAATCGCTTAAACTAGCGCCATTACCTATACAAAGTGCTGTGGTCATTTACGCTTCCTTTTGGTTCCATATGGTATTTTGCTTTTCTCTAGTTTTTGACAGTTAACAGTAGTATCAGTTGAATCCTCTTTCCTAATAATGTCAAAATCACCTGCTCTAGCACGTTCTAACACGTCCCTACGCTGTTGTATTATAACAGGTATATGTGTAGCACGTCCATTTGGCGAATGTTCAGGATGACTAAAAAAGTAAGTTATTTTTGTTTGTTGACTGTTACGTCGTTCTACCCATTCGCTCATTTCGTCAGGTGTTCCTTCAGCACGTTCATATACTGTAGCCCAAAGTCCTAATGGCTTTAGTATTTGCTCATTTTGTAGTATGTGATTGTAACCACGAAATGGCACGTGTAGTATTTGTCCATCTCTAAAAGCAAAACCACTAAAAGGACATACGTCCTGTATTGAATTATAATATTTTGACCAACTTGTGTTTTTCATACTGTTATTTACCTAATCGTAATCCTAGGACTACAAAATATGGTATTTTACTACCATTATATCAATAACAATTAGTTCGTATAACTCACTAATTGTTATACTCAAGTAGTTTACTTCGTAAACTACTTTCGTTGCGTAAGCATTTCTTTTAAACAAATAAAAGAAACAACATCTCGGATAACGAGTCACACGACGGCTAATGTAATACAAGCACAAAAAAAATAAAGTGCTTATACTACACTAGCCGCTACGTGTAAACGTTATCCTTAATGTCATCTCGGACATTACGCTTGAACACGACCGTTTACAGTGTTTTACAAAAGATGCTTGACTATGTATAACTTTTAACTTGTAAACAAGCAACACTCGGCGCCGTTAAATGTGCTAAAACCTAAACGGTAGTTGTAGCACTAACGATTTCCCCTTTAGCCGTCATATCCTGGGAAATATTTTCAATTTGCTTTCGCTGTTGGAGCCTTAATTTATATATTTTTTGGAGTCGTTGTAGTTTAGCCTGTTGTTGAGCCTGAATAAATTGTTTCTTATGATTAGTTAGTTTCGCTAGTTTCTCGTAGCCCTTGTTTGTGATACCATAATTTTTGTTATAGCACCAATCCCAAAACCTACCCCAAATAGCGTGGTCTTTGTTTGTAAAAACGTGGCCTAAATCTTGTTTCATACGAAGCAAAACTATTAAATCGTCAATACGCTTGTGATTGCTCAAATCGTTGACACGCAAACCTTTGGAGGCCAAAAAGCGTTTGAGTTCATTGTTATACTCCCTCAATTCGCCCAAAGTATTGAACGTTTCTGTGTTAAACGTATAAGGTTTGTTTTTATCTAATAGTTTTGCCATCGTAGTATTTAGTATAGAGGACCAATTCCATACTAAAAATTGGAAATTATCTGTTGATTTGGAGTATTTCACTAACACTTACATTGTTAGTAGTTGGATACGCTCCGCCTTTAGCAAACAAGCCATCTTCGTGACCTGTATAGTTAATACTAAAGCGTTCTTCCCAAACACCATCATTGTCCTTGTATTCTACAATACAATCTAATGTTTGTTCACCTAAAAACAAGTGTAATTTAATGTCGTTTACAAACTGTTTGCTGTTTGTTTCTATACAGAATCTACTTTTACAGTAGTCCATTTTTGCTGTTTTGCTAAACTTGTCGTAAGCAAAACGTAATCTAATGTCATCTTGATCATTGATTACAACGTAAGCATTTGCTCCGTCGCTTTCTTGGTCGTAGTAAAACTTTACTTGATATTTGTTTTTTAACATACTTTTGTCCTCTATTTTGTATTTTGTTTACTTACTATAACAAATTTTTGGATGTAAAGTCAACCTTTTTTTTGGATATTTTTCCAAAAAAATAACCACTATATGTAGTGGTTGTGTATACTATATGTAGTGTTCGTTTACGTGTAATTTGTTACAGCCAATATGTCTTCAACACGCTTCAACTCTATGTTCGTCACTACTATAAGTTGGGGAACTGTAAACTAATATCATATGATTAGTAATGGCATTAACTATCAAACGTTCTAGGAGAAATAAACTATAATCTACATCGGAGTATATTATACGTCCATTTACAAAACAACCGCTGTGAGGCTTGTTGTCGTTTAACAGTTCCCCGTGTGCTACAAATGGAGTTGTGGAGTCATTAATAACACACAAGTATTTAGCATACTTTACAAATACCATATAAAAAGTGAATAAAATGGGTGTTAACGGCTTAAACGCTGTAGTGCTGTATCGTAATCAATGTTTAGCCAATGTATAGCAAACAAAAAAGTGTAAATTGAGTAAAATTTATTATCAATGTTTATTTCAGTATAGACCATTGTGTAAAAAAGTAGCGTTAGCCTACAACAAAACTAACGCTACTACAAAATAAAGGATTACTTAAAATGTCAGTAACAAAGTTTATGTCAAAGTTACTAGCAGTTCTAGTAGTGTTAATAATCATAGCAATATGTGTATTAACACATTTATTTAGTATAAAAAAGAACAGTGCCACATAAAGTGACACTGTTCCACAAGCGTATAAGACCTGTGCCTCCTCGGCGTAACTATTTACAACTTACGACGCTGAAATTGGATCGCCTAATGTAACTCTCTTCCAAATTGGATCACCTGCTGTATCATCATCACCTGTGTATACTGCTAAACAGGGTGAACCACCTGCTCCGTTTGAAACGTAAATTACATCACCTGCTGTAGCACCTGATATTGCTTCTGCTTGTGCTACTGTTCTTGGATTTAAATTTAGTATATCTTGTATTGCTACTCTGTCACTGCCTGGGTCTAGTGTTAAGTTATTTGACCCTGAACTAATAATTGTGTTTGGCAGACTTGTGTTTGGAATTAGTCCTCCACTGTCTAGTCCTGCTACACCATTAGTAGTATCTTTACCATTAATAACGTTTTTTAATTCGTCTAGTGCCGCTTTAATATCAGCACGAGCACTTGCTGGACTGTCCGTGGCATTGTCCAAATTTGTAGTAACTACATTACCTACTGTTGCCCATCCCATAATTTATCTCCTTATACGGCATCTAACGGAATATAATAATCCGTGCCATTTATGTTAATTTGTAGTCTATTTGACTGTGTAAAACCTGTGCCACTGTCAACAGTAGCACCTGTTAGTTGTAAGCCTCTTGCTGTAACTTTAGTTGTGCTTGAGTCTGTTTCAACTTTAAATTGCTCCTCAAAGCCTGATCCGTTGCCTCTTCTAACTAGTAAACTATTACCACTTGTGTGTGCTGTGCCTGATTCACCTACTGTAATTCTTTGACCTAATGCTGTAGCACTGTCATTTTCCACTGTAAATGCTACTGTGCCACCTGAATTGATACTAACGAAAGTGTTGTCGTCAAATGTTAAACCACCTGAGGTGTCTCTAATTGTAAGTCCTTGTGTATCAATAAAGTTTTGTGTAATTTTTAAACCATTCTTTGAAGAATAACCTGTTGTGCCATCATCAGGTTGAAACTCAATATTTTTGGCTCTGAAAGTCATATTTTGGAATACGTAGGCTGTTGAGCCATCACCAAATGTTGAATACACGTGTCCAGCCCCTGTGCCAGCACCAAATATGTCTGTTCTTATTTCATCATCTTGACTGTCGTATTGAAATACATAAGCCTTATCACCAGCAAAAGCACCTGTAGGATGGTCACCTGTAGTAGGGTCAAATGTTACATAAAATTGATAGTGTCCATTATTTGGATTGTATCTGCCTAATAGATCCCATATTTCACCACTGCTGTCTTCTGCCTTAATATGACTTTTTTGATAACCTTGTGTTTTACTTTTTAAATGTAGTAAAGGATTTGTATGATTACCTGGTGTGCCTTCAATTGTATTTGTGTTTTCAAAAACACCTGTATCTGTATCGTAAACTAGGATGTGGCCATCAGTAGGCGAAGCAGGAATATTGAAACTGTCAATAATATCATTTGTATTATTAATAGTTTTATGTATATCACCTCTAGCACCAGAGATACTATCACCAGCACTATTAGTAGTAGTATTACTTGCTTTGTTACTTGATGGCCACGTAGGCATTAGCCTCTACTCCCTTTTTTCTTTTTATTCTTTTTATTTTTTTTAGTTTTCATTGGTTTCTTTGCCATAGTAGTTGCTCCTTAAACTTTAAAGTTTTTACGCCAAGCACGAATGCTCCAATACGCCGCGCTTAAATTCTTTTGTCCTTTAACTTCTTTGAGTATACCACCCATTCTCGCCATAAAGGACTTTTGACGTGCCGGGTTACTTTTTCTAATCCTCATATTGGGATCGCCAAATGTAACTTTGTTAACGTTACCTGACTTTTGATTTTTTACGTATACACCAAACTTTTTTGAACTACCGCTTGGCAGTCTAAATGGTTTGTTTAACGAAACTGTTTTACCTCTATACTTGGCCATTATTTTTTACGCTTTCTTGCTCTTGCTCTAATGTCTGTATCGTGTTTACGAGAGCCACGTAATAAACTGTTTACACGTGCCATAGCCCAACTTTGCATTGTTTGTCCTGGTCTACTACCAGCACTTAAAAAAGCACCCTTACCTCTACGATATACTGCTGTTAAATCACGTAGGTTAAACAGTTTGCTCTTTTTTGCTTTGTTTTGTAATGCTGTTCTTTCACGAGCACTTAATGGTTTACTTTTTCTTTTTGCCAAGTGATACTCTCCTGTTAATCAGTGTTTGTGGAACACGTTTACCTGCTTTGTATAATTTGCTTATACGTTTAATAATACTTGCTAATTCTGTTCGTGTTGAGCCTTTTGTTCCGCTCAAATACCTTTTTGGAAGTCCTGTCTTTTTGTCTTTTACTGCTTTTCTACGTTTCATAATAGTATTTATGCTCTCGTTATGTCACCGTTTGAAAGTGTTTGTATTGCTGGTAAACCAAATACTTTAATTGACACTGTTGTATCAGATGTTACTTTACCAAATGTATCTAAATCACGTATGCTAATTTTTGGTGCTGTTGCTGTAGTATCTTCTAATACTACTGCTCTTGTGCCTGTGCACTCCATCATTACAACACCTGTAATTGTGCTGTATGTTTTTGTAATTGGCACTTCAAATTCGTCTTGTGTATCGTGTATTACTGCTACATCAACTATTGTTTCGCTAATCTCATCATCAGTAAAGTTTGAAGTTAAGTTAGTAAACCCCGGTCTAGATGTAGTGTTTGTAATTACCACTTTAGTCTTAATATAACGTGCTGTAATGGCCCCTGCACTTACTTCGCTATAACTACTATCATCATCGCTTTTTAAATATGTTACAGTGTGTGCAGTGTCTGTATTAGTATCAACTATAGTTGACGGAATAACAGTTTTAACACTGCCTAAATCAACTTCATCTGTGTTGAATGTAAGTGTTGTGCTAGGTGTTATATCTGTGGGTAATCCAAACCCGTCCCAACTTGTCCACCCTGCCCAATCAACACTGTTGTCAGCCAAGTCTTGAAATGTAAATTCGTTAGCATTGGTAAGTAAACCATCTGTTAAATCGTAATTTGTTCCGTCGTATGTTACAATAGCCATTGTTTACTCCTATGGGACACTGTGTCCTTTTTGTGTGCTTGGTTGTGGGTTTGCTACGCTTTTAGGGAAACTAATAAGTCTTGTTCCGTCAAATGCTTCGTGTATCATTCTTACAAATATAAACGGCTTATCACCTGTTGGCGCTAGCCTATCAATAGTTGTTCTAAAACTAGTTTCAAATGTGCCTGTTGATAATTTTGTTAAACGTAAACGTCCCATCAATGCATTTGTATTGTTTAAAAAGTCACTGTCTTGTGGGATAGTAGTGCTACTGCCACTGCCAACTGCTTCTATATAACAGTATTTGATATTGTTAATGTTTACGCCATTGTGACTTACAACAGTAGCAAAACTGTTGTATTGGTCGTAGTTTGGTCCACCAAAACTTCTTTCGTGTGTTAAACTTGTAATTGATCCAACATTTACAACTGGACTGTTTGGCGAAACAATGCTTGGAGCAACTACACCAAATCCAACTGCTGGTTTCCCAAACAATACAAATTTAGATCCTGTGCTGTTTGCTACCCAACTGTTTGGTCTGTTGTTTGATCCTGTTACGCTAATTGGCGTTGGTCTTGGAACAAATACGTCAACGTTTGTAAAGTTGTATTTTGTAGCATCGTGTTCTTCAGCAACAATGTTAACTGTGTAGTCCGCTGTAAGTTGATGACTTGTAATTCTAAACTGTTTAGCACTTAATCCTAAACTGTCGTATGTAACAGTAATAATATCACCTACTTGTGCTTCGTGTAATTCTGCTGTTGTTGTAAAACTAATAATTTTCTTTTTACGACTACGTTCTAAAACTACTTTAGCAACATCAACTGCTTGGTTCTTTTCAGTTATATGTTCTAAACTAATTTCTTTCATAAATCTTTTATTGTTGTCCTCTGCTAACAGTGTTGTATCAGTTGCTGATCCTACTGCTGGATATACTACTTCATCAACTTCCCAATTATTGTTTGGATTTGGAAATACTGCTCTTATTTGATTGTATTGGTCTCTGTGTCCTTTACCCTCAATAACAATACTGCCTACAATATGGTCTTCTGTTACAGCAAAAGTAATAACTGGTGTAGTGTTAGTTGGATCACTAGCGTGTCCTGTATCTAACAGTTTCAATTGAAACTTACCTTGAACATAAGGCATACCACTTCTCATATTTTGTAAAAACGTTTGAACGTTTTCTAACATTGTTCTGTCTGTGTGTATAACAGCATCGTTTTGTAAGTATTTTCCGCTTTCGCCTGTGCTGTATGTTACACTTGTATTATACTTTGTAGCCGCTGTGTTAAAACTTGTAAAACCAATTCTATTTGCTGTAAGGCTACGTCCATAAGTTGGATTCATTAAGTAGTCCAGCAAATGGTCTGCTGGATTACGTGTATAATGCTTTGTCATACCATCATATTCTGTAGTGTTACCATCAACATAGTCAGTTGCTCTTGGTGTTTTCTTACCTTGAACAATTACTTGTATTTTTGGAATACCTGTGTAAGGATTAGCATCAACTACTTCTTGTTGGTCTTCACCACTAGCGTTTACATCAGGTCTAATCCAAGTAAATTTAAAATATCCTATTGCTAGTCCTTTTAATCTATGACTGCTTGACCAATCAGGATTAGCACTTGTAAACCAACTTGGCGGACTTTGTGTTGATGTGCCTGTTTGTAGTTGATAACGTAGTCTGCTGTCTTTACTGTAAGCAACATCGTGAATACCACCATCTTCATTTTGCTTAATTGTTAAGGGTGTTGCTACTATGTTATCATCCAAAAACAAGTAGTCAAACTCTCCAATTTCACCTTCACAAAAGGCCATAACCACGTATAAATGTTGGTTGTAATCACCGGTAGTTTGAACGTAAACACGTGATCCTCCTATTTTTCTATAACCATATACTACGGGTATTGGATTGTTAGTGCCTGTTTTGTTTAACAGTATACCCGTGTTTACTTGTGTAGCGCCACTAGCCGCGTTTGAACTGTAATCAGGAATATCAAACGATGGTGTCATCGCCTCCATTGCAACGTGTGTGACAGCGGCAGCAGCCACACCTGCTAACACTGCCGTTGCTAAAACAGTTAGTCCTGCTACAGCAACTCCTGCCGTAACAACTGCCGCTGCAGTTGCTCCCCCCACTAACAATGGAATAATAAATCCACCAGCCCAAGCACTGCTGGTAGTTAATAAACTAAAAAGTGTTGTAAGGCCTAATACCTTAAGTAATTTCGTAACCATATTGGTTTCCTATTAATGTAAAGCCTTTACGTTTGAACAACACTGCTGTCCTATCAGGATCAAAAGCATTGTCGCCCATAACTACTTCTTTAAAGCCTTTTTGTTTTGCATATTCTTTAGCGTCATCAATAAGAGCACCAGCCCATTTTGTCCCTCTACAACATTGGTCAACATAAATTATGTTCACCCCTAACCAAAGCGTAGCATTCCACGGATGATGAAATGGTGCTCCTATGATGTATCCGTGTATTGTGTCGTCCAGACTTATTGCTCTAATATACACGTGTTCATTCTCAATAAGTTGTTTAAAATAATTGTGTGCAAAATGTTCGTCGTATGGATAAGTGTCTTTGTGTTTGCTTTCCGCTACGTTTTGTTCGCCTAATTTTACAAGTTGTCTTATGTGTTCTAATTTTGGTCTAATTAGCATCTGGTCTTCCCCACTTTATATCGCTTGTTGTGTGTTGTGCAAAGTTCATACCCTTGTCACCTGGGAATACACTTTGCTGACTGCCTTGTGTAGTCCTACGACCGTTGTAATCTTCAAAGTTGTAAAATACACTAGCACTTTTAATATTTATAGTTGATTGATCCTGGGCCTCGTTTATAGTGAAGCCCTTAATCTCACCATCAAACAACATAACAGGGCTACCTAGTGTGCTTCTAGTTGTAGTGTTTATAAATTGTCTATATATTAATACTCTTCGTTCAACATAGTCATTGTTTAAAAATTTATCTGTAAGTGTAGTGCTGGCTGCATCACAAACTATGTTGATTTCATTTACTTTTGCTTCGTTTGTTTCTTTAATTAATTCGTAACTTAAAAACTTACCATTGGATAAAAATAAACCACTTGTAGTAGTATCAGTAGTAAGTGTAATATTGTATTGAGCGTTTGTTAGTAGTATAACAGGGCTAAAATGTAACTCTAACAAATCAATATATGTAATTTGTTCTTTAGCAAGTTCATCAGTTATTGTGTTACCTAGTCCCCTACTTGCTGTTACAAGTGCCATTATGTTACACTCCCTATACTCTCCGCTACATCTATTTCAACTTGAGCAAACCCTTCAACACCAACATCGTATTCTTGTGTTGCTCCTGTTTGATATACTGTAAACGTTACATTGTTAGTTTCAACTGTGCTATCGTTATTTACACTATCTATCAAACCTGGTTCTATGTTAAGTGTTCCTGCTCCTGTGCCGTCTAAATCTAAATCCGCTGTAAGCACATATACTTTAGTATTGTTTGCTGTTGTGCCTGTGCTTATAAAACGTATAAAGTCACCTTTTTTCATATACCCTGTAGCACTTGCTACACCACCATCAACTGCTATGCTAGTAGCACCTGCATCAGCACCGCTTGGTTCATTTACTGCTAGTGTATTACTTGTAATACTACCTGCTGGATCTGACAAGTGTGGAAGATTAACACTAAATTGGTCAAACTGTCCACGTTGACTTGCTAAAAAGCCCATTACTTCTTTGTAATCTGCTATGCTTAAAATTGGCGTTTGTATTGTAAAACTAAAAAACTGTTGTCCTTGGCTTTTTACTTGTCTTCTACCGCTTAAACTAGTAGTAACAATATTTGGATGATTGTTTTTAAAATTTAACGCTCTTACTTTGTTACTGGGGAATGTTCCGCTCATTGTTACTCCTTAAAAGTTTGGTCTGTTACCTTTTTCTTGTATTGCTTGTCTTACCATATTAGTAATCATAGCCCTACGTTGAACAATTAATTCATCAACACTTCTAGCATCTGTTGCATCAATGTTAAAGTTTACATTAACAGGTCTACTGTCTCCAAATGCATCATTCGCTGTTATTCTACCTGTTGCTCCTGGTGTAAACAGTTCCGGACCGTTTTCTCCTACTATGTAACTGTCACTAGCACTAACAGGTCCACCAAATCGTCTACCTTGATATCTACTGTTACTAATAGCCGCTATCTGAACAGCACCAGCGGCACCAATTATACCTGCTACTGCCAAGTTAAACGGAAACGGAATACGTCCTAAAGCGTTTGAAACACCAAGTGCTGTATTCTGTATAGCAACAGCCAAGTTGTAAGCCTTCATTAATTGGAATGCTTTCTTGTTTTGTGTGCTTAAAGCGTTTAATGTATCTAAACCTGCTTTTTTAGTAAAGTCAACTAGTTGTTCGTTACTAAACTCACTAAAGTCAAGTTTAGCATATTCACCTTTTTGGAATATGTCAAATTGTTTTGTAAAGTTTTGTTGCTCTATACGTTTCATTGCTTGAGCGTGACGTTCGTGTTCACGTTCAATCATTTCGTTACCTTGAGCACGTAATTCTGTGTTTATGCTTATAAATCTTTTTAAGTCTCTAATACGTTGGTCGTGCATACGTTCTTCTTGTTCACGTTCAGTCATTAACGCTTCCATTGTGCTTTTTACACGACTGTTAAATGCTTTTTCGTATTCGCTTATGTTTTTCTTTAACTTACCAATATCTTCATCACCCATACCTGCTTGTTCAGGCGCTTTAGGTGTCGATGGATCCTCAACTTCTTCTCTACGTTTTTTCAAATATTCAGCCATATCTTTATCAACGTTATCTAAAAACGCTCTTATGGCTTTTTCTGCTGTGCCCATTTTAGCAATTTCATCTGGACTAAATTGACTTAACCCTCTTGTAAATCCACCTAGGTTTTCATCATCAACAGCAAACTCTTCTGGTCTTAAAGCATCTTGGAATCCTGCTTTTTCTTTTTCTAGTTCAGCAATATTTTCACGTAAGTATTCAGCATAAGACTCTATTCCTAGTTTTTCTGCCTGGTTAGCAATAAAACTTTTACTGCCAATCATTATGTCAGTAAGTCCTATCATTGCTTTGTTTACTTCACGTTTTACATCATCAAAAAATGCTGATATAGTAACAAGCAACAGTTTACCTTTGATACCCATTAACATAAATCCAATTAAGCCTACACTTTTAATAACTGGATCTAGTCCATTAAACATATCAATAAGATTACCTACACCATCAGCAACAAAATTGAATATTGGAGTAACAGCATCTATAATCTGTGCTGTTCCAATCATTGCTGTTTTAGCCGCATGGACAATACCATCACCTATCGCCGCTGCCGCTGTTTCAATATCCCCAAATCTATTTGTTAATGCTTCATTTACATTTTTAACAAGTGCTTTTAAAAAATCAAATGGTGCTGTGTCCATCACTTGTTTTTGGAATTGTAAGAATTTGTCTTGTATCATCGATACTTGACCTGTAAATGTTTCTGACATTTCCTTTGAAGCACCTACAATAGTAAATGTGCCGTCTTCAAAACCTTTTGTAATAATTTCTTTTGTTTGTTCAGCGTTGTATCTTACGCCTTCTTCAAATCCTAATAGTGCTTTAACACCTCGTTCTCTAAACAAGTCAGCACTAGCAATACCACCACTAAACGATCTTTGAATTTGTTCTGCCGCTGTAACAAAGTCTAGTCCTGATGCTGTAGCAATATCACCTGTAATTTGTAGTAATTGATTTAATTCGTCTGTTGAGTCCGCTGCCGCTTCAGCAACAATGTCTAGTGCTTTAGCACCTTCTTTCGCTGATCCTGTAATAAACTTTAACTGTATACCTAACTGCTCAAATGTTACTGCTGTATCCAAAAAGCCTTTAGCAAATTTGATACCACCAACTGCTGCAGCCACACCTAATGCTAAATTACGTAACCTATTGAATCCATCATTAATGCTGTTAGCACTACGTGAAATAGTGTTGAGTTGTGTATTAACCTGTTTTAAACTAGCCGCCGCTTTATTTCTTGCGACGATGTCTATTGTTTGTGTGGGCATTTTTGACGGCCTCCTGTTCCATTACAAAATAAGCGGCCCATAAGTTAACTTCTAGGACAGAGAGGGCCATTACTTCTTCTATGCTTTTGTGTAGTTCTTTTGCTATACGCATAATAAGTTGTAAATCCCTATCCTCTTTTAGTTTTTTGATACAGCCTCAAAATCCACAACATCAGTAGCGTTGATTTGTGTTACTACTCTTGTAATAACAGTTGGATCAACTTCATTTATAAATGTTGTTTTGTCATATTTTGTAAACAACGGTTTACCGTTTTTATCCAATGCTTTTTGGATAAGTGTTTCAATCAATGCTTCTGTGATTTTGCCCTTTTGGGTTAGTTCAATAATTTTACTTTCAATAGCAAAACTATTGATAGTTTTATAATATACGTCCATATCCCATTCAGCAACGTGTATCTTTTGTAGTTCGCCTGTGAGTTTGTCAGCAAAGTGTTTCCTTGCTTTTTCAATTGCACTTTCGGTCATCTTATACTCCTTGATGTTTTTCTAATTGTTTTACGTATGCTTTGTTTTGTAAAGCCACGTGGTTTTTGATTTGAATAACCTCTGTCTAGCCTACCAATATATGGAACATCATTGCTAACAGAGTTTTTGTCCTGCTTCCAACCTCGTGCCGCTCTTCCTGATCTTCTTGGTGTTTGTCTAACTAAATCAGTTTTTAAAACACCTTGAAAGTTAACAATATATTTGTCAATGTTGTCATTGAGTTCTTCTATTGTCTTTTTAGGATCACTAGCACGAAGTTGTAACATTTTGTATCCAATTATACAGAAGCGTATGCGACTGTATCAACTGCTTGGAAAGTAATAGTAGCAGTCACTAAATCATCAACTGTTGATGAAATACTGTGACCAGTTACTAGTCCTTCAAAAGTAATTTTTGCTCTACCGCTTGAATCACCTGTTGGATATAACTCAAAAGTTACATCATCATCAGCAAGTGCTAAACTTTCAATTGTATTTGAATGTCCTGCAAGTTCTTGAGCATCATAAACTACTTCAGCAGTCCCTGTTGCTGTTTCTAAACCTTTTTTGTAACTTCTGTTTACAACAGATGATCCCATAGTAGTATCATCTAGTGCATCAACAGTATGGTCAAAAGTAAAGTTTTTAACTTCAGCAACACTCGTTAGTGTGCCTGCGCTATTATCAATTTTAAGAACGCCTGCGCTTCCTACGTAAGTTGTCATTATTCTTTCTCCTCATTGTTAGTTTCAAGTTCATTACTATAAACAGCCTTTAGGTCTGCTTTTAGTTCCGGCTCTTGTTTTTCAACAGCCTTTGGCTTACTTTTTACTTTGTTAGCCGTAGCCTGTTGTTCTCGTTTTATTTTTTTCCACTTTTCAGCGTCAACTATTATACCCATTATGCTACTCCTGTTCTGTAAGTATAAAACACTTCAAACGATAGTGTTATTTTACCAATGGTTGTTTCAACATCATTTTCAACAGCCACGTTAATCAATTGTGTATTACTAGCATTTGATCCTCGTGTTCTATCTGCATCCAACGCTTCTTCAACTCTTTCAATAATGTTATTACGTTCAATATCCATCATCTCCGGACTTGTTTTAGCGAAACAAACAACCTGAACTTGGAGTGTAGCACTTCGTAGTTGTCCTGACAGTGCTGTTTGACTTTCGTCTTGACGTGTTTCGTCCAACGCTTCAGCATAAGCACACGGAAATTGTGTGTTTGCTAATTGTTGTGGGTCAATTGGTGCCCTTGAAACAAATACAAAACGTGGATCATCAGCATCTGATAAAACAGTAACAATATTTTCTACAATGTCATTACGCTTACTCATTATCTAACCAACTTTAAACGTTCTCTGTGAACACGCTCATTTGCTTCAAATACACTGTCGCTGTCCCAATCATAATAAAGTTCTCTTGAGGATAAATCAAACTCCTCATCAAACCTTGCTTTATAATAGTCCGCCATTTCTTTGAACCTATCGCCGTCCACTTCAAATTTGCTTAACTTTGGTAGTATGTAATAAGCCAAACAGTGATATACACCGCTACGCTTTAGTTGTGATGTGTCTAATTTGTTAGTGTCCATTTCTGTATTGTAGCCACCGCCACCAGCAATAGTTACATCATAAATTTTAGCACTAACTTCAGGCCACCAACGTATTCTTAACAGTCTAAAGATGTCTGTTTCCGAGCGACCAATGTCATCGTCAAAGTTTTGGATTCCATAAGTGTCCACATCAGGCACATAATCCTTAATATCACTAATTGTAAAAAACGCCATATAGCATACCTCCAAGCAATTATAGTGTGGGCTCTAGTCCCACACTATGAATTTAACTGTTATTAGTCAATGTTTCTTTCAACTAATAGTTTAACACCGTGTGTTGGTTGAATTGCTGATGCTCCCATAGTCATTCGCATAACCATGTCCGTTGCTGAGTTTTTAGCATCACGCTGTGTTTCCATCTCAACATCACCTCTTACTGCAACACCAATTGCACTTGGAGCAAATACACCACAAGTTGCTAATTCAGTTGTGTCACTGTCAACAAGCGAACTTTCAAATATTTGAACTCCGCTGATTGATCCGATAAAGAAGTTTTCTTGAACATTCATACCCACGTTGCTTGATGCTTGTGAGAACGAAGTAGTTGATTGACCAAAGCCACCTAATCTTGCTTTCAAGTTATAAGCCGCTCTTGGATCTACCACTGCGTAAAATGGGCCTGTTAATTTGTTAGCACGAAGTGTAGCCGCTGCCTTAAGGATAAGGTCTTCAGTTAACTCTGTGCCTTCAGCACCTAAAGTTCCGCCTGTGAATGAATCAAATGTAGCAAATACTGTGCTGTCCATTTTTTCACCTAAAGCGTTACCTGAGACTGTGCCCAAGTTAGCCATAACATCGCCTGCGGCGCTGTCACGTAGCATATCAGAAACACTGTGATATACAGCGTATTCTTCCATAGTAATTGTTGCTGAAGTTGTGTTAGTTCCTAAAGCCTCTAGTGCTGTGCCTTCAGTTTTTTGAACTGCTGTAGCACCTGCCCAAAGTGGAACTTGAACAACTTTACCTTGATTATTCGCTACTGGAAATACAGTAGTAATTTGTCTTGCGATTGAACTCTCTGCCGCTGCAAATCTAGCATCCGCTAGCAAATTTACAAACAATTCTGAGTTCACCGAAGATGTATTATATACGTCAGCCATTGCTGTCTCCTCTCATATAATTACAGAACATTAAGCACGTTGTGCCTTTTTATATTCTGCATATTTTTGTCTGTGTTCAGGTTTATTCATATCCTGCGGGAGTCGCGGCTACGAAGTGTGGGTTGCTTTGTAAGAAACCACTTACCAATTCGTCTATTCCGAGTCCTTCACCATTATCATTATATCTTACAGAACCAGTCTGTGGGTCAATAACTTCAACGCCACCATCTTCGCCTAAACGAACTTGGTTTTTAAGTAATTGACTAACTTGTTCCGGATTAATGGCTTTATGTAAACTTGCACTGTTAATTACAGCACCATCAACTTTGATGTGTTGTAATTCATTACGAAGTTTTGTAACTTCGTCCTTATGTTTGCTTACGGTAGTTTTAAGCACCTGCTCAAACTCTCCTCGTTTTTTAGCCTCCTCTTGTTGGCGACTTTCTTCAGCCTCAACAAGTTCTTTGAACCTTTCCGGTTCAAAACCAGCATATTTTTTCTCAAACGCTCTTCGCTGTTTTAGAAGACGTTCTTCAACTATTTTATCTAGTTGCTCTTGATTGAAAGTTTTAGTTTCAATCTCATCCTGATTTTCTACATTTGTAGCGGCTTCAGTCGCCTCAACCTGATTTACTTCTTCAGTCATTAGTATCTCCTACTATTGTTATTTATACTTGATAACAGTAAAGGTTTTTTTCACGCCGTTTTGTGACACTAGGTCTTTATCGCTATCAATCATCTCGGATAAATCTACGTTATGATACAGTCTTCTTGTATCGTGAACACATAGCAAACCTCCGGGATTAAGTAAGGTTTTACACGTTTCAACACAATCAGTGACATATTCAGTTGCTAAAACTATACAATCATAGCGTTTATTAACTGTTTTAAGCACTGCTAGTGCTGTATTGCTGTCTGTCGTGTGCCAAACAACATTGGAAATATGATTTGTGTGTTTAGTAAAGTTATTAAACTGTATCTTACAGAACCCTATATAATCTTGAGTGTTTTCATAAACATCTATGTTACGTGCTACTTCTGTAAGCCACGCTGTGCTTCTGCCTAAATCACTTCCTATTTCCAATAAACTTTCTACTTGTTGTATTTCTTTACACAAGTTTGTATAAGCGGGATCATATATTTCACGCCTGTTCAACTTGTGGTCAAAGTTACATTTCCACGGGCGCCAATAGCCTTTTACTGTGCCCGTGTTGTTTTCGTCTTTCTCAATTCTCTTCAGTGTTATTGTTTTGCTCATTGAATTTTGCTATTATTTCTGGATGTAAATCTAATATTTCTTGTTCAGTATAACCACTGTCTAACATCTCTTTTAAGTGTGCTACTAAATCAACACCACTTGTAATTGGTCTGTGTTGAACCATATCTTTTGTGGGTTGTTCTAATATAGCACGTCTATCATCTTCGTCCTCAATTAGTGTATCAGCAATCAAGTTGTCAATTGCTTCTAATAATTTTGGATTCATTGGTTTACTGTTTTTTGCTATCTGAATGTTTTGTAGTGTAACAGCGGCATCTCTTTGGTCAAATGTATTTGGATACTCAACATAACCTGTCCATACAGTATTCTGCCATAAACCAAACAGTCCCCAAAGTTGTTCTTCAGCGTGTGCTAGGTTTTGACTTTTTTCACTTAACTTTTGTGTAAGGATTTTTTGTTCAACTAGCATCGCTACACCACTTAATGCTGTTCTGGTGCCTCTTGCTGTTTCCAAATGTGCCATACGTTCAACAGCACTAATTTTAGTTTTAATACTGTTGATAATACCATCTATGCTCTCACCTGAGGGCTGTAACAAGTAGGGCTTTAAGCCTGGCTCCATATCTTCAGGAACACTAATAACACTGCCTGCGCCCGCTGTGGCTTCTGTCCCAGGAGTTTTTACCAAACTCGGGTGGACACTTAAACGTATGTTTTGTTCAACTTCACTTAATTCACTAAAAATAGCACGTTGCATATCAGCAATATCATTAATATCACTAATACCAATAGCACGTTTTGGACTACGATTATTGTAAACACAAAAAGCCGGGATACGACCTAAAGGATTTGGGACACTGTTAATTACCTCTAGTTCATCGTTATCATAGTTGACCATTACAGTGTCAACTCTATCTTTATAGTATACTCTTTGTATTTGTTCTTTACCTTCGCTGTCTTCAATTAGTCTTAACATTGTTAATTCATAAACACCGTTGGGTTGTTTTTCATAGTTCCAATCTAAAACGTTCTCTGGACTAAACATCGCCACGTAAGGTCTAATACCCTGTGCTTGTTGTTCAGCAAGTGTATAAACTGGTGTTGAGGGCTTGTCCATAACAATCCAAACGTGCCCATATACGCTACTGTAAATGCTAAATATAAAACTTGTATAAGTGTGACAAATATTTTTACATAAATTGTCTAATGGAGTATTGTTAAGTCTGTCATAATACTCACTGTTTGTTTCTAATACGTAACGCTGTAAATACTCGCCCATTTTGAAATCAAACCCACCTGTGTAACTGTCCGCTAGATAGCGCCAATTCTTAATGTAGTGTTTGTATAACGGGTGTGCATTTTGCATCCACTCTTCATTGTAAATCATAAGTGTGTCCCCTTGTTATTATTTACTTTCATCTTAATCCAACGGCCCAACGTTGTGGCTCCGCTCTTTCGTATGCTCGTTTTATTGGATATTCATAGTGTATCAAATAACCAAAAGCATCTGATATATGGTTCCAATCGTTGTTTGTGTCAGGAATGTTAGTTCCTTGTTTGTAACTCATACGCTCTAGTGCTGTTATTGTCATCTTACAAGTTGGATCAACAATAAAACGTATGTCGCCGTTAGCATTCTGTAATAGACTGTTAACAGCATTAATTCTGTCTCTTACGGGTATAGCACGTCTTTTATAGCGTGTAACAAACCCTTCGTTTTCTAATATGCTTATATCTGTTTTACCCATAGCACTTGTTTTGGCTTGTCGTCCCGCAGGATCGGGGAAAGCAATAACACGTTGTGTTGGATATCTGTTTTTAATCTCTTGTGCTAACTGGTGTGTGTCAGCGTTCCATAAAAGTATTTCTTCAATAGCCCATAGTTTATCACCGTGCTTAACACAAATAATAGCACTACAGGGCGAGACGTTAAAGTCCACGCCCACGTATATAATACTTGGAATAGGCCAAGTGTATTTTTTAACGTGTGTTTCTCTTTTAAATGGATAATAAATTACACCTTCAAAACTTTCAAAACTTGCTTCAAACTCTTGTCTAAAAATAACAGGATCTAATGTGTTACGTGCTGTTTGTATTTCATCAGCATCAACTTGTCCGCCTTCTAGTGTAGTAAACTGCCAACCATCCCAATCAGTTTCGTATTTGGCATTGTTGAATAAATCATAACTCCAATTACCAACGCCTTTGGGTGTTCCTGCAAATAAACAATGTCCTTTACGGTCCGCTAGTGAAGGACGAATAACGTGTGTCCAAACGTCTTTGTTTACGTCCGCTATCTCATCTATTACCACAAAATCATTTCCCAATCCACGTAAACTATCGGCTGCGTCAGCACCCTTTAAACTAATACGTGATCCATTTCTTAACTTAATGCTCAGGTCGTGTTCATTTTTACTTTCAACCCAATTCAAACCTGTTAACTTGTCTTTGATAGCCTCCCAAGCAATCTGCCTAGCCATTCTGTATGTGGGCGCCACATACATTACATTACGATTTGGTAAACTAGCAAAACGGCATAGTTCACGTATCGCTAAATGTGTTTTCCCGAAACGTCTGCCCGATATTAAAACACGGAAACGTGCTTTGCTATCTGCTACTGCTCGTTGTGGGTTAGTTAATGGCACTAGTTAATCTCCTAATCATTAAACGGAAGTATTTTATTTTCTTCCTCAAGTTCGTCACGTGGTCCTTGTTCGCTCCATTTAAGTAAATTCTTTGTTAACCAAATTTGAGCAACTACATTCTTTTTGTTAAGAGCACTGTCAATCATTGATTGACGTAGTCTCATTTTTAAATGTGACCTTGCTTGTTTTAGCACGTCACTATATCTTGATCTAATAACACTTTCTGAACAATTAAAAAATTCAGCAATCTCTGTGTTAGTAGCACCAAGTTTAGCAAGTTTAACTACTTGCTCAATATCTATTTCTACTTTAGGTCTACCTGGACCATTACGTTCTTCGCGACCTTCTTTTGAATATTGAATATCTGGAAAGTCAACGATGTTGTCTGCTGTTTCCATTATAAACTCCTTGCTTTGACAGTAACTCTAAAAAAGCGTCTGTCAGTAATATTATTCGTAGTAACAATAGTATTTGTTACAGTATAAATGTTCCCGGCTGTGCCTCCTGTGAGCACTGCTGTTGCTTTATAGTTTGTGTTACTATTGCTGTCAACTGTAATTGGATCACTGTCACCTGCGGGTGAAGTAATTGCAAAACTGCTTGTGCTAATTGTATCACTAGCGGGCATCCAATTTGTCCAATCAATAGTATAATCCAACGTTGCTTCAGGATCTTTGTCTATAAAAGCACCATCACGGTCTGCTTGAAAGCCTGTTAATGTTGTCATACGTTTTCCCTTTCTGTTATACTACCACTTACAAACGGTGGAACCGGAACTTTAACAGTTCTTGTTTCACTGCTTACAGTAAACGTTCTTGTTTCTTTTGGAACAATAATAACTCTGCTTTCACTTTGAACTATTCCTGTTCTTGTTTCTTTTAGTGCATTTATTGTTCTTGTTTCACTTAATACTGCTCTTGTTCTAAAAGGATCAGCAAGTGGTGTGCTTGAACCTATAGTTACAATAACAGTGCCTAAATTAATTGTAGCGGAGCCTTCAACTTTTAGTATACCTGTTGTTTCAACTACTGTTGAAACAGGAATGCTTAAATTACCAAAGTATGTTACACTACCATCAACGCCTACATCAACAGCATTAGTTATTTGAGCAACACCTGTTAATAATGTAGCACCTTGTATTTGTGTTACACTAGTTACATCTAATGTTGCTTGAGCACTTAAATTAAATCCTCCAAGTGTTACAATACTTGCTTCACCTGTTATTGTGCCAACGCCGTCTCTAATTACACCTGGACTTATTTCTTTTGTTGACAACACGTCAATAGCACTGTTACCTTGTAGTCTTTGTCTACCTGTTGTTGTTACATCACTTAAACTAAAGACGTCAATTTCGCCTACCTTTTTAGTGCCGCCAACTGGTGTTAGTGAACTATTAGCACGTATAATTAAGCCTTGTTTTTCCCAAGTGTTACCAATGGGCCAATTGTCCCAATCAAATTTACCTGAACCACACTCGTCCCAAGTATATGCTTGTAGTCCTAAATTTACGACTTTTCTAGTAACTGTTGTTGTAACTGTAGTTGAACTAACAACAACACCTGATCCTAAAATAACTTCTGGTGTTGTTTGTAGTGTTGTAGCAACAGCAATTGGTTTGCCCTCTACGTAACTCTCTGCTACGTAGTCTTGCTCAACATACCTACTTAATACACCCTGATGTATAGCCAATGGCTTCTCCTAACAATTAGTCTAGTGTAATTGTTAAATTACCTGCTTGTATTTCAAATGTATCACCATCTTGAACAGTTTTGCTTACAGAAAGTGCTCCATAAAATAACAAGTTACCTGCCCCATATGTAGCACTGTCGTAAACACCAATGTGTGTTACTGTTCCAAAGTTACCACCTGATGCTGCCGCAAATGTAACGTCTCCGCTGTTACTTGCTGAACCGTTGCTAGCCGCACTAAATGTAACTGCCGTTCTAGCGTAACTGTTGGCGTTTGCTACTTCTGTAAAAGTTGGTTCGTCAGTAGTTGATTCCGTTGAATCCAAACTTGTAAAAAGAGCAACTGCTAATGTTGTTGGGCTTGTAAAGTCTCTTGTGCCTTTACCTAAAACGTGGTCCAAAACCTCGTTTTCTAAATAATTGGACATGGACATATTATCTTCTCCTCATTAAAGTTTTGTTATCCCTAGTGTTAAGCCATTACTAGCAGTAAGGGAATTACCTGCTACGGCTCTTTTTATTACAAAGCCAAGTCCTGGAGCAAATCCGCTACCAAAACTGCCTGTAGTAATTGTTTGTTTTTGTAAGTTTACAGCACTACCATTGCTGAATGTAGCATATTCAATAAAAGGACTTTGTATTGGATCACCATCACTTTGTGTTATAGCAAACATACTCAATCCTGCGCTGTCTGTAGTTTCATTACTTGTATAAGTCATATTTTGTATTACTGTAACTTCATATGAACTATTTGCTTCCAACTCAAAACTGCTTAATTCGCCGTGTTGGAAAGTGTTCTGTATTCTATTTAACGGATCATTAATTATATCTAGTGTTCCACTTATTGTGCTATCATATCTATTGTTACCACCACTACTGCTAACAAAGTAACTACCATTAAATTTAATAGTAGCATCAAAGCCTGCTGTGGAAACTCCAAGTAACATAGCGTTAGTAAATGGCATTAACTAAAATCCAATAATGCTGATCCATACATATTAGTTCCGTCACTAATAAACACCAATAAATCAACATCGTTTGTGCCTGTTGAAAGTGTTGGTGCTGTGCCGCCTGGAAACTTGTAATCTGATCCATAAGCAAGTGTTCTATTACCACTGCCATCTTGTTTTACAATAATAACATACGTAGCACCTGCTTGTTGATTTGTTGGATTAGCAAGTGTTCTGTTACCACCTAGTGTAACAGTTGCTACTTGATTGTCCGCTAAATCCCAAGCAATACTACTAGCGTCTGTTAGTGTTGCTAGTCCAAAGTATTGTTGTTTTGTGTAATTACCTACTGTAGCATACGGTCCTGATGTGCTGTAAAAGTCTAGTATAGCATTTACATTGTCAACGTTTTGTTTAATGTCTGAACGAGCACTGCCCGGATTGTCACTGCCTTCGTTCAAATGTGTTGTTCCTGCTTGTGTTGTTGGCCACGCCATATTTTACTCCTTATGCTCTACTATACAATGGAATATATCTTTGGTTACCGTTAACTACTACTTCCATATATTCTTCAAGTGTATATGTGCCTGATGTTGATTGTGTGTCTTGGTTTGTTATTTGGTCAATATTGTTCATAGTAATTTGACCTTCACCTGCATCACCACCAATTGAATTAATTTTAAACAGTTCTTGGTAACCTGAGCCTCTTGCTCTTCTTACCATTAAGATATCACCGTTAGTGTGATTTGCTGTGCTTGGTGTTCCTACTTCAATTCTAACACCACTACCTGTAGCACTTAGGTTTGTTGTTGTAAATGCTACTGTGCCAGCACTTGTAATTGTAACACTTGTATTGTCAGCAAAGTCAACACTACCACCTGTTGACAGTAGTGAACCACCTTCTAGGTCAATGTTTGCTCCGCCTGTCTTTAAAGGGTTACCATTCAAATCAAGTTCACCAGCATTGAACGTCATTGCTGAACTGTTAACTGTAGCAATAGTAGTTCCGCTACCTTTTAATCTTACGTTAGCACCAACTAAATCTAAATCTTGATAACCATAACCATTACCAAAGTGTCCAAATGCTGAAATAGCCGCTGTAGAGAAACCATCAAAAAACATATCAACTCTGTCATTAGTATGATTACCTTGGAACCAAATATTATGGTCACCTTGGAAAGCACCTGTTGGTCTTAATCCAAAGTCATCATCTAAATCAAAATACAACATATGTGTATCAACTTTAGAACTACCACCTGCCGCTGTGTTTGACCTGTATCCAATACCACCTCTACTTGTGCCTGTGTTAATACTTGTATGTGTGTAGTATCCACCAGCATTTGGCTGTGTGCCTGTTAACTGTATAGGTGTTGATGATTCCGTAAATGTTGGAGCATTGTTTACTAGTATTTGACTAGCATCATCAATTTGATGTGATCCCATATCCAACTTTGTGCCGTTTAACATTTTTAATTCTGTTGAAGTTAGCCTCATACCAATATTGTTTGAGCCTGCTTTTCTGTTAGCAAACTCTATTAAGCCATCTTCTGTTGTATCTGTATCATCTGAAATCTTTGCTGTAATTTTAGCATACACTACTTCTTGGTCAGCATCATTCTCACCTTTGAACTTTAACTGTCCTAAATAATCACCGTTTGCTGGTGAACCGCTGTTTCTTTTAAATGTAAGAACAGGAGCCGCTGTTGAACTGTCCTCTGTAGTTGTTAATAAAATTGTATCGTCTGTTGTTGTGTTTGTAAAACTTGCTGTTGATGCACTAATGCTACCTGGAATATCAATTGTGTTTGGTGTATCGTTTGTTCTACCAGCACCACCTACTTTTAACACACCTGCACTAGCGTGTGCTCTTACAACTTTAGCAATATTCTGTATTAAGTCTGTAGCACCTGATGGTTTTGTGTTTGTTAGTTTACCTGCCGCTGAAGCACTTACATAAAGTGTTTCTCCAACTGCCAGTGTGTCACCTGTAATGTTTGTGTCTGTTGTGTCAACACTAGACAAGTTACCAAATGTAGTAACAAATACTTCAGCATTGTTGTTAGCGTCTGCTGTTGCTAAACCAAATGCTGGCATTGTTGAACTTGAATTTGCTCTTGCTAAATCACAAGTTGGAACATCGCCTGATACACCTGTAATGTATAATGCTTGTCCTTTATAAATTGTGCCACCTGATGTATTCTTTGCTTTGAATACTACGGGTGCTTCAACACTTGCTGGTGTAATGTTTGCTGTGCTGTCAATTGCTACAACAACGTCACCTGCTGTGTCTGTTGTAACACTAACACCGTCGCCCGCTGTAACATCCGTTGCTTCTAATTTGTCTGCTAGTTCAGTATTGATGGATGTAAAATTACCATCCAATTCTGCATATGTGAGGGTGCTACCCTTACCGCTACGAGTTGTAATTGTGGCCACACGTTTCTCCTTGTAAATTAATTTACTGTTATAACAATATTATTTATGCTACAACAAAAATACCCAAAAAAGAACTGTTTGGTGACCAAAATATTTGGTAAATTTGGTGTCTTTGGTGCCATCTTTTTTTGGTTTTTTTGGCGTATTACTAGATATAGTGGTGCCTTTTACTATATCCACTATATGTAGTGTAAAAAAAATGTCAAAAAAGGTAAAAAAGTGGTTGACTTATATGCTAAAGGTGTTATTATATTATTATAAGTTAAACAAAAGCAAAATAAAGGAGGCTTACAAATGACAACTTATACTAAAGACTACACACAACGAGAGTTTTACAAAACTCTTAAAGACAACATTGAATACAATGTTACTGCTGAAACACAAAAACTTGGACCACAGGGTGGTTTAGTTCCAGACTTTGGTTGTGACAAAGTAAATCTTCCATACTTGATTACATTGGCACTAATTGACCAGGCAGAAGACTTTTGTTCTTTTAACTGTGATGATTATGCTTATGATGACTTGGATAAAGACTTTGCTCATATCCGTGAAGTTATGAACAAAAGGATTTTAGCAAATGTTGAATCCGCTAATAGACAATACAGTAAGGAGACAGCATAATGAAGACAGGATATCTTACAGTAAACGTAGATTT
>LULO01000302.1_pt2 | contig 24612 bp, 21 predicted proteins | sample 728121 | NCBI WGS metagenome assembly LULO01 (sample SAMN03860287, study PRJNA289734) | marine metagenome | biome: seawater column; feature: ocean; material: water; isolation source: Red Sea water column Station 149 - depth 50m | place: Saudi Arabia: Red Sea | collected 2011-10-15 | depth 50 m | reverse complement strand
ATCCCCATCTGTGCGAAAATAGTTAACTGCTGTTGTATTAATGTTGTAACAGTATATATCTCTGAAGAAAGTCTCGGTTGATTTATCACCATCAATGTTAATACCAGTATTAATTTCTGTGATATAAAGATTTTCTAAACAACCTCTAGAAAATCCTTCTACACGACAACCAGTTATAGCACCATTAACACCAGATAATTTCAATCCACTTACTACACCACCATTACCATCGTCAATTCCAGATATAAAAATACACCTACCAGATGTAGGTGCAATGACAGAAGCTTTACCTGTACCTACAAGATTTACGTTATCCTTTGTAAGTACAACGTTAGCTCTATAAGTTCCAGCAGGGAAAAACAAAGTACCACCACTACTTAAAGAATCGTGAGCAGCTTGAATGGCAGCACTATCATCTGTATTGTTATCACCTTTAGCACCAAAGTCTTTGACTGATACTACATCTTGTAATTTACTATCTATAGTTCTAGCTACAGCTCCTGTACCAGTTTGTGTAAAAGAAAGCTTAGTTGCATCTATTGCTGCTGCTGAATTTACTTTTGCATTAGTTACTGCACCATCACTTAAAGTTCCTATTGGTAAACGAGATTGTAAGACACCATAAAATGTAGTGCCAGCTGCTGGAGCAGAAGCAAAGGTAATTACTCCTGTCGCAGAGTTAACTGAGTAAGCACCGGCACCATAGACACCATTATCATCAGTTATTTGTGGTTCTTGTATTACACCACCTAAACTAATAGTTAAGGATTCAGCATTTAAAGGATTTATTCCTACTGAATTAACTGTTAAATTAAAAGAAGTACGAGATCCGTCGAACTGACTAGCTATATTATCTAGTTTTACTATATCTTTTAAACCAGTGGCGTAAGCTCCTTGTGATGTCCATTTGACACCATCGTATGTATATTGCAACCCATTTGCAGCATTATGTGTAGCACCACTTGCTGGGGCTGCGGGAAAATTTAATGTCATATTTATGCGGGAGTAAAGTCAGTAAAACTGTTTGCTTTGTAAGTAAAGGAAAATTGAAATGTACTGGTATTAGTAAGTTGTGCATGATCTACGTCTGTTACACCTGTAGTACTAGCGTATTTAAGTTTTATTACTGATGCTTGCTTTTCAAGAGTTAGTATGACATGCTCGTTTGAAAAATTAACATTGTCATAGAAACTAAGTGTTCCAGATTGACTAAAACCAGCACCACTACTAGCGTCCATTCTGTCTGCTTCAAAAGGTAATCCACTTATATAAACATCACCAGATGCACCTTTATTAGTTATGGAAACTCGACAAGTAACATGAACTAAATCACCTATTTTTACCCAATCACCTATTTGTGTACCTTGCGTATTTGTACCACTATCACCTGTAATGCTAGGTGTCCATGTGCCTTTAGCTTGCGGTGCAGCATTTAGTAATACGTTTGTAGTACCACCATTATTAAGTAACGTAAAATCTGTTTGATCTGGGTGCAGAACTACTATTGTATTTGTACAACCAGCATCTAATTGGACTTGTTTAGTGCTTGGAGCATCTCCTTTAATGTAAGACGGATAACGAATAGTAATGTTATCACCGTGCATTACTCTTACAGCATTAAAATCACCAGCCGAACCATTGACTATACCTATATTTTCAAAAGTAGATTTTGTAGTTTTAAACGCTGTGTTACCATCATTTAAGTCTACTAAAATACCTCTAGCTACACCTGTATAACCTTGAGCATCAACAATTATATCTCTAATATGTATATCTGTTGGAGCAATTGTAGCTGACGCTAACATCGTACCAAGATCACCTCTACCAATATCATCGTCACCTACTATTTTTACTATTTGTGGTCTAAAATCTGCTGCGGTTTGTATAAACGCTTCATCTATTGTTAATGTAGCATCACTTATATAAACATTTTTAGAAGCTGTAATAGCTATCATTTGTGTAGTCATGTCATTTCCATGTCCCGACAACAAACAAGTTAAATTATTAGCGGTTACATGTACACACCCTTCTGCAGTCATAGTGCCTCTAGAATTGTAAGCATCTAAATCAGATAGAAACAAACCATCAACAGCAAGAAATTTATAAGCATCTCCGTTTTTACAGTTATATGTAATTAATCCTGATGCTTTAACTTTTTTATTATCACCACCACTTAAATATATAGAATGTGGTCTTACATTAGTTGGTTGTGTTTGTTCAATTGTTTCAAAGATAGAATCTTCAATCACTAAATTTTCTACATGGTTTCCAAGGATACCCATATCTACAAGATCAAATCTACAACCAGAAATTAATATATTTTTTGATCTACCTTTTGTTAACATATATGCAAAAGTATTTACACTGGTTAAATTAATATCTGTTTGAGCAGTACCAAATGTAACTCTATTTGTGGAGTTTACATAATCACTTAATCTTATGTTACTGGTAGTACCATCAGCAGAAAATATTCTTATATAACCAAAACCATTTGTTGCATCACCTTGCCAAAAATCATCTACTTGCTGGTCGCTTGAATCCAAGTCAAATGTAGTAGTTGTCATTCTATCGCCAGTTAAACCAGTTTTATAACTAAAGTTTTGACCGCCTTTTAAAAAAACACCAGCAAAGAATTTAACAATATTGCAATCAATAACATCTAAATTATCAGCAGCATATAAATATATTGCAGAACTTTTTGAACGTAGAACATCTCCAAAATATCTATCAGCTAAATTTGTTGATAATTGATCTTTTGTTGGTATACCAGTTAGTTTTAAATTTTTAATTGTGCAATTATCACCGCTAACAAAGAATACATGTTGTGGATATGCTGTTTGTTTTATTTCTACAGTTCCTAAACCTTCTATATATGCATCTGTTTGCGTAACATCTAACTTGTTGTTTATAAGGTATGTACCTTCTGGAAAAACAACATGCTTAGCTGCTGTTATAGCTGCCTGTATTTCAGCTGTATCATCAGTAACTCCATCACCTTTAGCTCCGAAGTCTTTTACTGATACGACATCCTCTAACTTACTATCAATTGATCTGGCTGTGGCTCCTGTGCCTGATGGGGTAAAAGATAATTTAGTTGCATCTATAGCAGCGTTACTTACTACCTGTGCATCAGATATACTTGTTATCTGTGGAGCATTAGATTCTTCATAAGGTGGACTAGCTTCTACCCATTGAGATGAGTCTGCATCTGTGTAATAAACATATGTTCTACCGGATACTGTGTCATACCATCTGTCTCCATTTACAGCTCCTTGTGGAGCAGTTGAGCTGACCTGTGCATCAACTTTATTATGTCTTTCTTGTAATGCAAATAAAACTTGATCTTGATTAGCGTTTAAATCTACTGCTCTAATGGATGATCCGGCAGCATAAACTCTTTGAGCTGCATCTACTCCTGTTGATCTAGTAATTGTTACATTACCTGTTCCACTTGCTGGAGCAGTTACAAATGTAAGGGTTGAATCCTGTATAGAATAATCGGTAGTTTCTGTTTGTAATACGTTGCCTACAAAAACTTGTAAGTCAGACGTAGTTAAATATTCAATTGTAAACGGGTAAACAGTTTGAGATCCTGTCCCGTTGAATTTTTCTTCAGTTGTCTTTGTTGTTGCCATTTATCTGTACATGTTTAATAGTTCACTTTGCCCTTGATTAAACTCTGTAGTTCTATTAAGAGTCTGAATCATGTTTATTTGCTTTTGTTTTTCTTCTTCTATTAGTGCTTTTATTTGTGGATCTTTACTAATCTTTGCCCATGCTATTTTCTTAGCTTCATCAAATAAATTTTTAATTTTCTTGTTATGGAAATAAGAAAGCATAGGATCTTTTTCTCTTAAACCAGCATTAAGATCAGCATTCATTTCTCTTAAAGAATTGAGAATTTTAGGATCTTTAGCAAGTTTGTCTAACTTAGCTTCTATATTCTGATCTCCTATTGCCTTTTGATATGCAGATCTAATTACAGGTAAATCACTTAAATCTAATGATCCATCTGGGGCAGAGTATGTTGATGTTCTTAAGTCATATTTACTTTCAAACAATAATTTCCTGCCAGGTCCCTGATCTAAATTAACTGTAAAAGGACTAAACATATTAAACATACGAGTAGGGAAGTCCCAGTCTCTGATAGGTTTACCATTAAGCATGTCGTACTTAGTAGGTATACCACCATCAACAGCTAATCCTTCAGTAATTAAGTTTCTATTTCTAATAGCATCTTGCCAACCACTATTTAATTCCTTCATGTGTGGGTTAAATAGTTTACCTAATTCATTTCTTAAAGATGATAGAGGTACTTGGTTGTTAATAAGACTTGCAATTATCTTTTCTTGTGAGCCTTGTTGCTCAGGTGCAAATAATTCAACAAATTGCTGTATTCCTGCTAAATAAGATTTACTTGTTATACCTTGAGCTATAACTAACATCATCTTTTGGAACTGCTGTTCAGTCCATTGCTCACCCATTAACTGACTATGATCTCCAATATCAGCGATACTTGAGAGTATTAAGTTAAATGGTTCAAAGGAATCATATCCAATCTGTACTCCACCAAGAGTAACTGTTCTAGGTTGCCAGCCACCATCTATCCATAACTGTCTCATCCTACGATCTGTAGGACCATTACCTTGTAGATTTCCACTCATATAAGCTTGGATAGCTAGACCCATAACACCCGCACCAATAGCTAATCTTCCAGTTTGTAGTGCTTGAGCATTAGCTAATTCGTCTGCTGTTTCAATACCATATTTCAGTACACCTCTGAGATCATCTGGTTTAGCAAAAGCTATATCATTAAATTCTTTAACCAAAAAGTTAAATCCTGGCGTATGTTTTGCTGTTAGTGCTAATCCGTTTACACCTGTTCTTGCAAACAAGAAAAATGGTTTAGCCCATGGAGCTGATTCAAAAACACTATTTAAACCTTTTGCAAATCCAGTAAGGTCTGTTGTTAAAGTAGCTTCTTTTTTTGCATATAAAGTTGCAGCATCAGTGATGTTTCCATCTTGGTCCATAATTGTACTTAAGAACCTATTCTCTGCATTCTTCAACATATCTGGAGTTACTTCATAATCTAGACCAAATTGATCCATTGCTTCACGCATAGCTTTTTCTTTAGCTTTAGCTCTTGCCATGATGTAGCCAAACGCATCATCAGTAGCTGCCATGACTTTTGTCGAGTAAGTTAAAAACTTATTGTCATTCATAGCTCTTGCTGAGTTAGCAATCTTAAAAGCAGCTTGGTCTCCTAAAGTAGCTTCACCACTATTCTCAATCCAGTTACCTAAAACTTTCCAAGTTTCATCACGTTTAGTAGTTTCGTTGAATCTTGATTTTATTGTTGAAACATCTCCTGACCAGTAAGCATTCAGATTCCTTTTAAATAATTTAAAAGATTCTGGTATTGCTTCAAACATTGCATTCATAGATGCTAATGCAGCTCTACGTGTAGCAACATTACCTCTTAAAGTTGCACCTAAATATGTAGCCATAGGACGCATAAAGGTAGCGGTACTTGTACCCATGATTGCTCTAGCAGATGTTTTAGGTCCACTAAGAACACTGTTAACCATTACTGCCTGTAGTTCTTTTACAAGTAATCCTGATTTAGTCTTACCGTCAAAACCACCAGCTTTAAGAGTCTTTCTAGCCCATTCACTAAAGTCAGTGAGGTTGTGTATATCATCAGACATAGAAACAACTTCGTGAATAGCACGGAATAAACTGTCATCCGCATCATCACCAGCTATTTTCATAGCCAGACTCATTGCATCTTTTACTTCAACTATGTAATCATTAACTTCACGTTTTATCTGTCTTGCACCTAGTCCTCTAAATTCATCTGAAAGAGTCATTTTAGATAGTTTAATTTGTGTTAAACCAGCAATGATCTTTTCATACATAGCTTTAGCTGGACCATCAACATCAGCTACATCGGCAATATCAAAGAGTTCTCTACCAGCTATACCCATATCTCTGATTTCTCTCATAAGAGAACCAACTACTAGATCAGCTGCGACAACATTTTTACCTTTCCAAACTTCTTTACCTTCTATTCGGTTCATATCAAGATTAAATTCTTGCCAGAACTCATCAGTAGATATATCAGAAGTATTTCTACCTTCAATTATTTCTCTAGCTTTATTAGCTGCATAGCTATATTTTTCTGCAAGAGTTGTACCTTGTTTTTTAGCAGCTTTGATTTCAGCTTGGATTCTTGCATCAGACATAAAATCTTCAAGAACTCTAGCTACTTCTTTCTCTGCCATCTCTGCACTCATTGCAGTTCTTTCTAGCTGAACTGGTGTATGTAAAGAATCAGTAGAACCATGCTCGGAACCCCAATCAGTTTCTATTCTTCTTCTTTGCATTGCTACGTCATAAGCTTTACCAGTAGATGTAGGAGCTGCTTGCCATGAGTCTGCTAGTGGTTTGTTTTTATAACCACCAAACTTTCCTCTTTTAGATACGGCTTGTAATCTAGCTTTCTCTGTTATTTGTGCATTGACATTCTGTTCTCTGGCTACAGCTTTTTGTACTGCATCTTGTACACCATCTTCTACTATCTCTTTACCAGCTTTACCTTTTCTAATCTTCCTAACACCCTTACCTAAAACGATACTTAAACCATCAAATACCGCACCAATACCCATACCTTCTACAACATTCTTAAATGTTTTCATGGCAGGATGATCTTCTTCTTTTGTAGATAAAGGTGTATCTATAAAGTTAAAACGATCTCTTAATATTGCTAAACCATTATCTTCTTGTGAATATTTTGAAACGACATCAGATGCAGCTCCAATAAGAGCACCTTTTCCTACTGAACCTAAACCAGCAGTAAGGGCAGCTACACCAGTTGCCTTAGCAACAGGAATAATAGCAGCAGCCATAGTACCGAAATGGACAAGTCCACGAATAGCACTTCCCCACCAAGTCTTAGTTTCTATTGGGTTTGAATCATCTACAAACCAGTCGTCCCATTCAGCTCCATAACCTTCTTCAGTAGCTTGTTCTTCTACCATTTCTCCGCTAAACATATCAACGGCTCTTTCAGGTAAGGTTACAGCAGAAGAAAGTGTATCTTGTACACCTCCTGTTACAGCTGATCCAAACTCTTTAACTACTCCTCGAAGACCTCCTCCACCTTCTTTGTTTCTGGGATCTTCTTTACCAGCTAAAGTTTGTTCTTCTTGTTTTTGTAATTCAACAGCTTGTTGCTCCCTTAGGAGTCGCTGTTGTTCTTGTTCTTCTATGTATTGACTGGTCTCAGCAGCAGCATCAAGTGCATCTTGGACATCAATACTATTAGGATCGAATCCTGAGTACATTTGATTACCTTAGTAATTTAAAATTTTCTTCTAATTAGATCTTTATCTAGATATTCTTCTATGTTTCCTATATATGGTTGCTTGTTAGTAAAAAAGACACCTCTTTGTTGCCACTGTTTACCATCAAAAACTACGTAAGTTCCATTTTCAAGAGTTTGCCAATCACCAGTTTCTGGTTTCATCTCACCAAGTTGTGGAGTTACATAACCAGCATCTTCTAGCTTTTGATCAATTACTTCTTCTAATAAAAACTCAACATCGTCATAAGTTATCTCACCATCTTTCTGATATTCCTTAAGTAAAGCACGAGCTACTCGACCATGTGTTGGGTGATGCTTTAACAGCTGTTGGACATCAGGGTCTAACTTTTCAACTTCTTTAGTAACAGGATCTTTTTCAACTTTATTTCCAGCAGCTTCTAATTGGTCATACATCAAATCATGTGGTGACATTGTTTTATATTTACTTGCAATGTCTTCATATAATTTTGGAACTACAGTTGGATTAGCTATTGCTTGTTCTAATGCTTTTTCAGTTCCAGGAATTACAGCAGTCTTAATAATATTTCTATTTGCAGCAATAGCTGTATGTGCTAGTTCAATATTTAATGCATATTCATTTTCTGGTTTAGATGATGCTCTCTTGTCATAAAGGTTATTGCTCATCTCTGTCTCAATTTGTTCAAGAGCTTTTAAATGAGCTTGATCTGGAGTGTTGTTAGGAATATGTTCTGCATATAGTTGCTTGTATCTACGTTCAGCATTTTGCTTTACTGCAACCCATTTAGGACTCTTAACTTTAGATCCATCTTCTACTTGAAGATATTTATCTACAGAAGCTTTAATACTTTCAGTAGCTTCAGTCTGTAAGTTTTTAGGAATAGCCCAACTGTTACTTGATTGAACTTGAGATCTCCAATATCTAAGTTTATCTGGATCTCGTAAACCAATTAAGTCTTCCTCATATATTGGTATTTTTTCTGCAAATTTATAATTTAAATCATCAACTACATCTTCTTCATTTTGGTCTTCTACAGACAAAGCTGTTTTATATGATTCAGGTATGGGATAAACACTATTAGCTCTCCATTCTTTTATTTTCTCTTTAATTTCAGCTTCAGTAAATCTTCTACCTTCATTCTTTAATAGCTCGGCTTCTTCACGTTTGAAAGCTATATCAGCTGATTTCCTATCTATTTCTACTTTTTGTTCATGCTTTTGTACAATTTCTTTTTGCTTACTATAAATAAAATCATCATACTCTTGTAATTGTTGCTCATTCAATATTTTTTCAAGTTCAGTAAGCTTACCTGTACCTTTATGAATAGTTGGTTCTTTTTTTAAAATTTCTACAATTTCAGGTGGGATATCTTTTTCTGTTAAGGCAACATCAAAAACAAATTTAGTAACTCCATTTAAATCATCAGGAAAATATCCTCTATTTTCATCTTTAAACTCTGCCACTTTAGCGTGTATTTCTTCTGGATTACCACGTAATATTAATGACAAATTAGCCCGCATATTTTTAAACCTGTCGGTATAAATTTGCTTTTGTATATCTTGATTACCTTTATTAAGTTTTTCTCTTCCAAAAGCATTAATGTCTTTTGCAACAAACTTGTTATATGTTCTTTCATTAATACCACGCTCAGCAGCAACTAATTTAATTCGTTTATTAAATTCTTTAAAAACACGTTGTTTAGCTTGTAAAGTTGTAGCTTCATTAAACTTTTTATCAAATCCAAATTTTGCCCATAAGATTGGTGCTTTAGCTACTAAAGCTCTTCCATAGTCTCTTTTCCCTATTGAGATATGTCCTGTTCCAAATTTCTGTTCTTGTGCAATATCGGTGTCATTATTTTTTAAAGCTTCAAATTCAATTTTAGTTTCTACACCCTTAAGTTTTGAAGCTAATTCAAATGCATTGTCTACGGTTGGATTAAAATCCTGATCAACTGCTTGTAAAGCTTCTGAAGTAGGTCCTTCACTTTCTGCTTCTGCCCACTTATTTGCTTCAGCTAATTTAAAAGTTTTAGCAGCAGTAGTAGAAAAATCTATTAGTGATTCAAATACTTGTAGTGGAACAGCAGCGTTTTGTAATCTACGCCTATCATTGTCCCTCTCCATTTGTTCAGCTTTTGCAAGACTGGCATTAATTTTTGAGAATGATTGCTCTAGTATTGAACTATAATCAGGTGCTGGTATAAAACTGTTTGTCATAATACATCAAATCCCATAGGTCCAAGACCTGTAATTACTTTTGTACCAATAGATAATGCATCCATAAACATAGCTGCACCTACACTCTGCATAACAGGTTGTGGTGGTTCAACATCTGGTACAGGTTGGAAAGCTACTTGTGCATATTGTTGATCTCTTCTACCAATCAATGCATTAACTGCTTTAGTAGCATCTCTATCAGCTTGGTTATCAGTTAATAAAATTTTTCTAGCAACTTTAGTGACATCTCGACCATAACTAGCAGCATCTAAAACACCTTGTCTTGCGACAGACCTTCCTGTTCTACCACTAGCTAATAACTCACTATATTTACTATTTTGTAAAAGATCAGCATATAAACCTTCATATTTTAATTCAGCTTCTTGCCTAATCTCATTCTTTTTTCTTTGTGCATCAGCATATTGATTTCCAATAGCAACTTGTGTGTTATCTAAATCCTGCTCATACTGATTTATCTTTGCATTATAAACAGCAAGTGATTGCATCCAATTGGACTCACGTTGGTTTATAGCTGCTTGATATTGTCTTTTAGCGTTAGCATTAGCTGCTCTCGCTTGTGCTCCTAAACACACGGCAAAACTCCATAAAGGATAAATTATTAGGTCCGTGTTTTAATTCCCTTAAAAATTTGAACCCTAGGAATCTGAGTAGTTTTATATGAACTTTGTTTCGTTTATCAACGATGTTCCAAAGCAACTTCTCTTGTCTACTTTCCACATATCTCTTTGCCTCTCGTGCAAAAGTTAGTGGGTACTTATGAATAGCGGGTGTACATAGCATCCAGATTCTGCCATCTTCCTGTACTCCTGCTACTCCTGCTAATTCACCGTTGGGAACTGTGAAATATACGCTGTCACCTATTTCAGTACAACGAGGTATTGCCACAACAGGATCATGTCCATGACCCTCTTCAACTTCTCTACGGTCATCTGGTAAAAGATTGGAAGCCACAGCAAGTGCAGCCTCCATCGTGACTGGGTGAATATATTTAGACACGTTTATAAAATGTGTTTGAATAGTCTCCTTCCCATGCCAATGAATACAATGATGCAGGGGCTGGGTGTGTAGTTGTTATTGTTAATGTATAATTTTTATTTCTTTCATATATAGGTAAAGTAACTTCTTGACTATCAGTTACAGCTACTTGGTTAGCAAGGTATTCATCTGCAAATGTTGATTCAAATTCTTCAACATAATCCGGCTTACCAATTCTTTTTAATGTTGTTTTATATAAACCTAAAGGTCCAAAATTAAATTTAATTCTATGAATAATTAGATTACTTTGTACATCAGATATGATCCTATCTCCAGATTGTTGAGTTACAAAAAACTTAGGTAACTCAATTTCCATGTCATATAAATATCCTATTAAAAATGTTTGGTCAGACCAATCACCTTGAATTTCTAAATTTGAACCATTTACTGTTACTTGTACATAAGTACCAACATTATTTCCAGCATCAATATCATATGCTACCAGTTGTTTAGAACTTGTATATCCATTTGGTTTAGCAAAAACTGTTTTACCTGTCGATGCATTATAACTTGTGGATGATGTTGTAACTGATGAAATATTATCTAGATGAACTCTGTATGTTTCATCAGCTTTAGCTACACTTTCATTTGTATCACCACTTAGCTTTAAGCTGAATTTTTGCATTACATCTATACCATTACTTCTAACAACTGCATACACTGCATCATCCAACATACAAAGATATTGAATATTGCCAGAAAGTTCCCAAGTTATCCAAGCTTGTTGTAACCTTTTTTCACCAGAGGTAAAATACTTGTAACCATATAATGTTGTTCCATCTTTTTCAGCAAAAACTATAAAAGAATTTTCTCTACTATTAGCAATTAAATTTATATTTTTTGGAAATAAACTAGAAATTAATTTACTTTGCTCAAGTATTACTGGTTCACCTTCTCTTAATACACTTGCCATTTCAAACATTCTGGTAAATAAACCAGCATTATCTAAAAAAGCTATAGTTGTACCTAGTGATATTGGGTTGGTTTGATGGTTAAAATTATAAGTTGATAAAGAATTTATTTTTGCAGTTACGGGACTAAGTACATCACTATCTGTAGTCAACATAAATTGTTGATTTTTAGTAAATAAAACTAATCCTGTATTAACTTGTATACCATCGTAAACAATAGCTGGATATTCAGAGCTGCATGATAAATCAATAACATCTTCAGCTGAAGCAGCTATTGCAGACTTCGGCCAAAAATTAAAAAAATCTCCAGGTCTGGACATGATTACATTTTCATCACTTAGAAATACCAAACGATTTCTAAAGAAAATCATTTTGTTTATATATCTATTAACAGTCGCCTTATCACCATCTTGATCTGCAACCGTTGATATAAAACTTGGCTTAGGTGCAGTAAGTGGACTACCTACTGAACAATTTTCATAATCAATTTGACTTAAAGTAAATTGTGTAGCACTTGTTCTAACCAATTGAATTGGCATCTTTGCTTTATCAAAAGCAATTTTTCTACCGGGTTCTGCGCATTCTTGCCAAACACCATCACCATCTAAATAATCCTCATCATCATCTGGATTACCACCGGCTTTTAATACGCCTATAAATTTGACATAGTAATCATCTTCGTCATTTGCATTATTAAGGATTTTTACTATATATCCATGTTTACATTGTTTAGGTAGATCAGCTACGTCTTGTACTTCATTAGCTAATACGTTTAATAAATCTCCTACTGGTGTTGAGATATTAAAATTTCCAGATTTTCTAGTAATGTAAATCCCATTACCTATTATTTTTACACCTGAAGTATATGAACCAGCAGTATTTAATTGACCATTATTATGTTCATTGAAGTTACTATTATGATAATTATCTATAGCAGTTTTAATATTGGCAAGAATACTTTCAGCAGTTACTGTTGTTTTTGTATCAAATGAAGTAGGAGTAGGGCGTATTAAACCACGGTTAGCTTGTATTTGAGCTGTACTTACTTCTTTAATAGTAATATCATATCTGGCATTTTTCATCCAAACTTGGACAGTATCACCAACTTGCCATCCGGAACCACCATGTAAAAGATCATGGGTAGTTGTATATCTACAATAATATTTTGGAGTTGAAGATTCACCTTCAACTACAGACTGACCAGTTGTTGTAATTCTAAAAAACAATTCTTTTCTATCTGAAGCATTACCACTACTAGTAACAACTGTATAAGTAGATGATACTCCATTTTTATCTGTAGAATTTATTAAACCGCCGTGGGATATTTTAAATATTCTTGTATCTACATTAGGGCAATAACTATCTTTTTTTTTACTATCTAAATCAGCGTAATTGGCTATTGAATCACACATATGAGTGAAATTTCCAGTGCCAGGTTCAGTCCCTGAAGGAGGAAAAGCACCTCTATTTGCACCACTTGCAGCAAATGCATCATTAGTACCATTATTATCTGTATCAACTGTTGGTAATCTGCAACTATTAGATGAATCAACAGCTCTAGTAATTTCTATACGAGTAGCTGTAGTAACTGTTTGTGGTTCCTCGTCATCAAATAAGTTAAGTGCATATTGACTTGCATATTTAATTTGTTTTAATTCAACAAATGCTTCAGGTGGTCTGACATTTGCTTCAGTACTATCCATTCCAGTTGCAATAGTTCTGTTGTTTATAAAGGTAAAGTCATTAAGAGTTAGTGTTTGGATATCATCGTCATTGGTATGTTGTAGATAGGAAGTGATTGCAGTCGTGTCACCAACGACATCCATCTCTGATCCATCACTACACTTCCACATTCTTACCTTGCCATCATCAGCATGAGAAGTTCCATCAGAATTTTTTCTTCTAATTATTTGTCCTATATATTGTTCATTCTCATCTCTGTAATAGCTAAACCATTTACCAGTAGTGTATGAGTTTTTAGTTCCATTACTTAATGATGCAATTAATTTACTTCCAGGACGTTTCTGTAATCCATTAGTTACATCAGGCAAAACATTTTTTGCTGAAACAACTTGACCTGGCAGTTTTAATTCATCAGGCTGTTGCGAAATACCACCATTAACAGAATTTATTTTTTGAGTGATACTTGTCATTATCGTTGTAGTGCTCGGTATGGTTGATATGCTTTGTAAGTTTGATTATGAGTTAAACCAAAATAGGAATGATCTCCTTGCTCGCACTCATATTCCATACAAGCAGCTCTAGTCATTGCTTCTTGTTGTTGTAGCAATTGTACTAATTGTGGATTATTTACTAATTGAGTTGCAGCTCTTACAGAAGCTCTAGAGACAATGTATCTTTTAAAAACTGAAGGAAGATCTTCATACTGAAAAAGATATGTAATATCTAAATCAACATCATTATCAAATTCATAAGTATGGTTTACTCGGTCATATAAATAAGCTTTATTATTTTTTGTTCTTCTAACTACATCTTGTGTCCTAAAAGTTTGACCATCAGATAAATCATATCTAAGAATATTAGCTGGAATAGCAATATGTTTATCAGTAGCGTTTGGTGAAATAGTTACATGATTTTCAATATTAAAAACCCATCCCTCATTTTGTACATCTTTGTTTACTTCATTGACCGATAGCTCCCAGTATTGAGTTCACTGCGGATAGTTCTGTATCGGTGTCAATTGTTGTGGGAGTTGCCATAAAAAAAAGGGGAGCCGAAGCTCCCGTATAAATGTATAAATTAGAATGCAGCAGCACCTGAAGTGGTTGCACCGGTTGCGTTAGATGCTGGATCAGCACCAACAATAAGCTCAACAGCAGCAGCAGGATTTAAGTAATCCGCCCCCATAGCCATGCGTCCTAAGATCCCGTCGCCTTGGTATATTTCCGATTTGTCTCCGTTTGTTACCTGAACCTGTGGTCCGATTGCTTCAACAACACCAGCAGCTTCTTTCTGGAAAACTAGTCCGCAAGATTTGCCGAACTCTGTTTCTTCTCCATACTCGTTGTTAATACCAGTAACGTCATTAGCAGCATCTTCTAGGTCTGGTCCAACAAAACTACCTAAGTTATTAGGTGCGTTTTCACCTGTTGTTCCGCCATACTTAACACCTGTTTTGCCAAGGAAAGGAATGTTCATTGACTTGTAGATTTTGATGCCAGCAATTTCAATAATTCCGTTACCACTTTGTAAAGCAGAACCTTGAACGTCACGGTTGATTAATCCATTACTACCAACGTTTTGAATCAAGGAATAATATTGACGTGGGTTAAGTACAGCAACTCTTCCCTGACCACTTACTCCTTTTTCGTCAAGTGCAGCAGCAGCGTCATAGAAAGCGTTAACAAGATCAGCAGCATTATATGCGTCTGATTCGTCAGTAGAACCACCGACTCTGATTTGTGTTCCGCCAGGTTCTACAAAACTTGTTGCATTAACTGGAGATGCAGCTCTAGCTCCACGTGTGATAGCACGGAAGATTAGTCTGTCATATTTTTCTGCGAGAGCATATCCAATCTTCTTAGATATTTCTCCTCTTAATTCATAGTGAGCGAGTGTCTCGTCTAGGTCATACACGAATGCAGAGCTGATTAGTAGATCATCCATGTTGATGGTCTTCTCAGCTACTGGAGGTGCCTTGTCACTATTACCTAGAATTGGGGTTCCTGGGGTGTGGAACTCACTTGTCATACGACCTGTGTAGATGAACTGTAGAGATTTACCGTTCTTTAAGGTTCTCTTAGTTACAAGATCTCTAGCAATTGTTTCATGCTGGAAACCTTTAAACATTTCCATGTCTTCCTTATCTTTCAATAAGGCACGGACTATATCTTCTACTCATTAAGTAGTCGGACGCTTTTCATGTATTACGTTCTACGCTTAGAACTCCATGTAGTCTCTGAACCTTCCTCTTAAGCGTAAGAGGCTTGGCTGCTGATTACCATATCTTGCGACTTAGGCTTCCAGCAATTCATCCGATTCATTCATAAAAATTACTTCTTATGTGGGCAAAATTAATTACCAGAGAACAGCTTTAAATACAGGGCGTACTTATCGTTAGCTCCATCATAGCCAGTACCTGTAGATAGATTACTTCTACCTAAAGCAGTTTGTGTGGCTAAAGTTTGACTCATTTTATAAGTTAAAAATTAAAGGTATATTTGTTCGTCTTTACGCGTAAAAAGTTGTGAGTCTTACTTGGACTCATATGATTTGTGGTCTATCCCACCGTCATGACGGCTATTTGGTATCCGCGTACGGGCAAAAAGCCAAATTGAGTAGGGAGGACTCGAACCTCCCTGACCGCCTAACCGATTACTCTTGTGTAAGCAACGCCACGATATACGAAAGTAACTTTCATGTGTCATCTCCATATACCTAAGCCCCGTTCCATGCTTAGGAGTCATGCGTCCCGTGAGGGATGAACGGACGTAGCTTTACTTTTCTGTTTTAGTTTTTTTGGTAGTCTTTTTAGTTTCGTAGTTTTTAGCAATTTGTTTGTTTTGCTTTCTACCTTGGAACTCAGACTTCCAGTGTCTTACGTTTTCTGCCATATTAATATGAGGGTTCTCCCTCTGGTTCTTTGTATTTAGGAATCTCTTCTTGTCTATATTCCTCAAGTAATTTATCTACTTGTTTCTGAAGTTTTAGAATTTCTGGGTCTTTTGTTTTCATACTATTCCAATGGCGGATTACGCCAGAGCATATAAATAAGTTAGTGATTAAGGTTAGATATAAACAAAAATTTTTCAACCAATTTGTGGGGCTGATAGTGCAACTTGCGTTGACTCAGTTGAAGCTAAGTCAAGTGGGAAGTTGTGAGCGTTACGCTCGTGCATTACCTCAAATCCAAGGTTGGCTCTGTTCAATACATCCGCCCATGTAGGAACAATTTTGCCATTGCTATCAACTACTGATTGGTTAAAGTTGAAACCATTAAGGTTGAAAGCCATAGTGCAGATTCCCATGGAGGTAAGCCATATGCCAACCACTGGGAAAGTACCAAGAAAGAAATGTAGAGCACGAGAATTATTGAAAGAAGCATATTGAAATATAAGTCTGCCAAAGTATCCGTGTGCAGCAACTATGTTATAAGTCTCGCCTTCTTGACCAAACTTATATCCATAATTCTGTGACTCAGTTTCCGTGGTCTCCCGAATGATTGAGGAAGTAACAAGGCTTCCGTGCATAGCAGCAAACAAAGCACCGCCAAACACACCCGCAACTCCGAGCATATGAAAGGGGTGCATAAGGATGTTGTGTTCCGCTTGGAAGACAAACATAAAGTTGAATGTTCCACTTATTCCTAAAGGCATACCGTCAGAGAATGACCCCTGACCAAATGGATAAACAAGAAATACAGCTAGAGCTGCTGAGACTGGAGCTGTGTATGCAACAAAGATCCAAGGTCTCATACCAAGTCTGTAAGATAATTCCCATTGTCTTCCTGCATAAGCAAGTACTCCAATTAAGAAGTGAAAAACAATAAGTTGATATGGTCCGCCGTTATATAGCCACTCGTCCAGTGTACCGGCTTCCCAAATGGGATAAAAATGTAGTCCGATTGCGTTTGAGGAGGGGACGACTGCTCCTGATATTATGTTGTTTCCATACATTAACGAGCCGGAAACTGGCTCACGTATGCCATCTATATCTACAGGCGGTGCTGCAATAAAGGCGAGTATAAAGCAAGTAGTAGCAGCTAGCAAGCAAGGGATCATAAGCACACCAAACCAACCTACGTATAGGCGGTTATTGGTGCTTGTAACCCACTCACAAAACTTCTGCCAATTAGTTGTACCTTCTCTTTGTAGTGAGATTGCAGCCATTTAAAATACGCCAGGAATTATTTGTCCGGTTGTTGCGTAGGCTCCAAGAGCTGCTACAAAGCCAAGCATTGCTGCCCAGCCATTAAATCTTTCTGCTTCTGGTGACATTAGTTTTTGTTTGGGTAATAGTTGTATTGGTGGTTCGTACGCATACTCATTTTCAAGTAGCGTATCTAAATCTTTTGTTTTCATTTTTTAGGTGGTCTACCTTTTTTAGTTCCGTAGGTTCCTTTACCTTTAGGCATAATTAAAACTGTAAATCAGATCTTTCAAGTTTTGCTATAACATCAGCTCTATAAGCTGGATCATTGTCATAGCGAGGATCAGCCATAGCTTGTACTAATTGAGCTTGACTTCTATAAACATCAGAGCTAGAAGTATTCTTGCCCGTCAGCATTCGACCCTCGTATCCATTGGAGTTGTCATACTTAGCTTTTAAACCAGCTACTGCTAGTTCAATGACATTGGGATCTCCAGTGGAGACCACTCTGTCAAAGCTTTGTATTTCAGATTCTGTAAGATTTGTTGCTCCCCATTCAGTTAGTTTTTTATATTCCGATTCTCCACCAACCGCTTTATGAATACGATCTATTTCATTTTGTGCTAAATCTTTTTCTTGTTGTTCTGTTTGTTGTGGAGCATTCTTAATGCTTTCTAAATAAGCACTTATTAATTGTTTACTATCTAATTGAGAAAACTTTTCTATAGTTTCAGGAGACAATGTATTGTCATTATCGTAAAACTCTTTAGATGCTTCAGTAATTAAAGCTGTCGCTGGGTTAACTTCATCAGGTTCATCTGTAGATTTCTCTTCGGTCTCTTCAGCTTTTGTTTCTTCCTTAGCTTCATCCGTTCCAAGTTTTTTCTGTAATTCTATATATGCTTTTTCTAAATCTTCAGCATTTTTATATTTACCAGCTAATAATTCACCCTGTTCTTTTATTAATGCTTCCCCAACTTGTAAGGAATCTTGTTCCTCTGCTGTTAGTTCACCAGTATTTTCAGGTGCATCATTTACTGTTAATGTTTCAGCCATGTTATTCCATAGGTTGTTCAGGTGGTTCTTCAGTTAGTGATTCAGCTACTGAAGGATTTTTTGAAGGGTCCATTAATGGAGTTCCTGCAAGCTGACCGGCTTGGTCAACTAATGATTGTTGTGTTTGTTGTTGTTGAGCTGCTTGCATTTCTTCTGCAATCTGTTGCTCAGTCTTAACTAAGTTCAGAACATCTATACCTTGAGCAGCTGCCAATCTCTTGATAGCTTCTGTGGGGTTAATGTATTGCATCAATGCTTCTGGACCTAATGTCTGTGCAATAGTTCCTATAAATGCAGTCAAGCTTTCTCTATCCTGACCACGACCAAGAGCGTTAACTCCTGCTACTATCTGTGGTCTAACTAGATCTTTAGGTATGTTTGGTATCTCTTTACTTCTCTGTAAAACTAATAAAGTTCTATTGAGATATGGTACTAAGAACTCAACACTGAGCAATGAGAATTGCCCACCTAATTGTTGTTCTAGTTCTAACTGAGTAAGGCGTACCTCCTCAGCTGTTACTCTCTCAGCATTCCTTATGTTCATAACAAGGAAAGCTTCAAGTAATCTTTTTTCAATGGCTTGTGCCATGTTTGCAGCAGTGGCAAAGTCAGCTGTTTTACCAACTTGCACTACTTGTACATCTTCTGCTCTACCTTGTACGATTGCACCATTTCCTGCTTGAGCAATGGTTGCTGGTTTAGTTGTACTGGATGGGGAGACAAGAAATATAACTTTGGCAGCAGCACTAGCCCCTTCAACAAGAGCTTGTGATAAACCTTCTAAAGATTTAAGGTCGCCAAGAAATTCTTCTACTCTTCCTCTTCCATAATCTTCACCATCTACCGTATTGAAACGTAGGACCAACCACGGACTAGCATTCTTTGGTGCTGTGCTACGGCTGTTAGGAAGTATTTTATCTTCTACTTCTTGATGCCAGATCCAGCGTCCACTTTTATTGTCTAGTCGGACATGGGTGTACACCTCTACATCGTCAGATCCTGAGCTTTTATTTTCATCCACCACTGTTGATGGATCAGGTTCAGGTAACTCAATACCTAATGCCTTTTTATTTATTAATTCTTTAGTAACTATTTCTAGTACGTTACCATTACCATCTCTATTAACAACATATCTATTTAAAGGATAGTTTTTAAGACCATCCTTACTCATAAATAAAAGAGCATTACCGCCTACTATTAGATGCTTAAGTGCTTGATGCACTACAACACGATCACTAGATGCAGCAATGTAATCCATTATCATTCTCTCCATTTTGGAGAATGAAAGATCTAGTTCACTTCTAATTTCAGGTGGTAATTCTTCACCTATTTTGTCATCTCTAACTTGTAATTTAAAGAATGTGGTCTGAGGAGGAAGCAAGGCGAGCATTAACTTTGAAGCTAAACTAACTACGCACTTGGCTCCCACACTCTGCCAGGGGGTTACAAGTCTTTTATGATTAGGTCTTGTAGATAAATCATCATCAATTAAATAAGGTAACGTGAGTTCTGAACAATCTGTAGCAGTTTTTAAAAATTGGTGTCTATCACTGCTAAGTTTTTCATATTTTTCACGTGCTGTATTCATTGATTTGGTGTCCCACTGTCAGTAGCCCCAGGATTTACTTGTGGATCTAAACTTATACGTAAAGACCTAGTACCTTTAGTAAATGGGTTTTTATCTTTTTTACTTCTAGTCATTCTCACCTTTGGGTCCATATCAGTTCCTATTGGTTTAGGTGGAGGTGTAGGAGCTGGTGGAGGTGTAGGAGCTGGTGGAGCTGGAGCTAGTGGTGGAGGTGGTGGAGGTGCGGATGGTCTACTAAATATACACATTAAATTTCCTCGTCCATAATTGAATTTATGTAGTCAATAACGCTGGCTTGACCAGCTCTGTACATAATTGTTTGTACATCTTCTTTGGGATGGATTGGTTTCCAACCGAAGTTTTCTTCTAGCTTGTTTATTAACTTATCAAGTCTGTCGTTATGTAATTTAAGCGTAGCTAGGGAGATTTCTGTTGTCATGTTCAAAGAATGCTGGCATACGAGCTGACTTGGTGGCAGAAAGCTGTGGAGCTTTGCCTTCATACATCAACCGATCACTCGCATCCAGCCAAAATTTTTTGTCCAAATATTTATCGGTTTTGTTTTCTTTAAGTGGTTGCATTACCCATGCAATAGTTGCTTTCCGAAGTTTATCCAGAGAATTGCTAGGAACAAGACCCAGCTCACGACATACGAGACTATTAGTCGCAACGTGGATTTGTTCATCTCTGGAAATATCAGCTGATACTGTTCTAAGAGCAGCATCACCAGTAAACCTAAACAAAGGCAGTAGAACAAAGAATATAGCTCGTTCTGCAACCAAGGCTTTTGTAATGGTGTGGTCTGGGTGTTGTATCCAAGCATCTCTTAATAGTTTTCCTTCGTTTTCAGCAGTTGGATTAGAGCCATGGGATTCAACAATGAAACCCAAAGCTTTATCATGTTTGATCTCGTCTTTAACGTTTGACTCAAGAAGTGTCCTCGCTGACTGCGGGACTTCTTTCTCCAAGCCTTGTGCAATAAATTCTCCAACTGGTAGCTCCATATGACGTATTGCCAGAGCACGTTTGATGGTTTCTTCAGCACCTTCTTTTACTTTTCCTTTTGTAGGTTGAACGGGAGTCCAAGTTCGTTTTCTATTTAATAATTTTTCGTAGGGGTTCATTGTTGACAGTCACAAGATATTTCGTCTGGTTTATTACTCATAATCTGTGCCAAATAATCATCAACAGCAGTGTCATCTAATGCTGCATAAGCATCTGTTTTATCCTGTGTATTGTCCATGACTTGAAGCGCATAATATAAAGAAGTTTGTGGGCTGAGTAACCACTCTTCTATAAATGCTTCATCGTAAGTCACCATGTCGCTCCAACTGTTGAAGCTATAGCCATGAAGCAAGCCTGTTCGTTCTAGCATGATCATTATCTGATCTGCCACTAACTTATAACTCTCCCATCCAACCTCGGATGCGATCTCTACGTTGCCATATTCAACTTTCTCTATTCCAAATTCACCTGAATCTCTATCCACTGTCCTTGAAATAGGTGGAGCAATTTCTGGTGTTGCAGTAAATCCATTTATGTCTTTACTTCTGTATGAACAACTGGCAGTTGGAGCTATGGCAAATGCTCTAACCATGTTGTTTTCTCTTGCTATGTTTGCTGCTTCTTGTACGCCCAGAAAAAGTTCACGTGCAGCTAGTCCCGCGATACCTTCGTAACTCTCAGCATTGTTAGTTGCTTTAAGAGCTTCGCCAAACTGGGCGTAAGTTATGTTGTTGTTTGCTAAGAAGTTGGCTAGACCTAAGAGTCCGAATCCAACTTGCCTGTCGATATCTGGCGATAAGTACTCTCCAGATTCTCCAACCCCTGTCCTACCATGAAGCTCACACAGCGTGGACATGCCTTCACGGAAACCTGATCGTAGGTCGCCGATAGTACAGGCAGACAAATTAAGGTGCTGTAAGAGACACGTTCCTCGTGAGGGCAGGAAAACCTCAAGGCAGACGTTGCCGAAAATTCTGTTTCCATTTTTATCATATTTTATTTTGTTGAGCCAAATATCTCCTTTTGCAATTCCTCGTATGATTGCTTCCTTTGTTTCAGGATTTGCTTTAGCCCACGTGGATTGGGTGAGGTCAACACATCGTTTAACCCATGGGAGCTCGTGTCTTTCTGCGAGCACGAACTCAAGAATATCGGGGTGAGTAATGTCAAGGTGAATAACACACGCCCCATTTCTCCATGTACCACCTCTCCTAAGTATTTCATTTAATGTTGAGTAGATTTTTGCGAATGATGTTGGTCCTGATGCAACCAAAGTATCAGGTCCTTTATTTGTTTCTGTTCCTTTGGGTCTAAGCTTCGACAGGTGGACTGCGACTCCTGCTCCATATCTAAGAGCATGCGATACAAATCTCCAGCTTGCTTCGATTCCATTGGGTCCCTCCATTGAGTCTTCAACTACGAAAACTGTGCATGATACGGGTAGACGTGATGTTGGATTATCAATCCATTGCTGGACTCGACCAGTCCTAGCTATGATGTTTGGTTCTGTATTCAATTTCATTTTGTAAATAGTGGACTGCTTTTTTTAAATCTTCTATGTGGTTTTCCTTATATCCTGCTCTGCATGTGTATTTAATTACGTTTCCGAGGTGGAATCCGAGTCCTTGGTCTCTAATAAAATCCCAAACATCAATGGAACCTCGTCTGTAGTACGACGGTCCGTGGTCGTTGGTGGTTTCGGCCATTTTTCTATAAGGTTTTTAATACAATTGGATAAAACAAAAGCTTGCTCCTGTAATGCCATCATTACTATTGCAATGTCTTCCTTTTTTGTTTCTGGTTTAGCAAGTTGAATTTCAAGCTGTCGCAACTTCAAATCTTGCTCCATAGTCAATTTGGTAATTGGTTTTGGGGGTCCAGAGTATGGGTTCTTTTTTCTCATGGTCGTAGTCGTCTGTTGTAAGTATGCGAGCAAGTTGTGCATTTATTAATGCGTCTTTTTCAGTCATGCCTTTCTCTTCAAAAGTTTCTACAACTGCTTTCCATGTGTAGCCTTTAAGTTTAAAGATCTGTTCGGCACGTTTTATACCAATTCCTGGCACACCGCTGTAACCATCAGTGTTGTCACCAGCTAGTGTTTGTATGAGATGCCATTTAGCACCATCTTCAGGTGTAATCTCAACTGTCTCTTTAAAGTCATAAAGTTTTCCAGCGATCTGTCTCATATCTTTATCAGGTGAGACAATAATATTTCCCGGATATTTTGTTGCATAGATACCTAAAGCATCGTCAGCTTCTAACGTATCCTTAATAATTACTTTGTATTCAAGCTTAAGGTTATTTATAACCCTTTTAAATCCACAGGGCTTTTTTCTCTGTCGATGACCCTTGTATTCCGGTAAAATTTTTTTCCTAAAATTATTAGGGCTTGTAAAAAAGAGAATCATCTCATCAAACTCGCCTAATTCTTTTGCAATCTTGTCTAATTCACGTTTTACACATTTATATGCTTCAGTAAAATTAGAGGTTACTACTATTAAATCTTCACCGAAATCAATTTCCGTTTCTGTCGATGCACAGCATTTATATACTATGTAATCGGCATCAATTAGTAGTTTCATATAATACGTAAGAAGGTTCACATAACGAAGTAAATGGCACTAAGTCAATACAATTCCTTGCTAAATTTCTAAAACGTATATTGTTACGTCCATTATCTAAAAACCCTTGTATAAATTTATATTGAATATTTTTACCAGTAGCATATTTGTAATAAACTGCTGAAAAACAGAATATCTCTGTAATGTTATTTACCCATTTTATAGTTCTTCCTTTATTTAAATAATAATCTTTAATATTCGGCATATATCTGAGTAACCGATCATGATCATTTACACACCATATTATCCGTTTACTATGTGGATCTTTTATAGGTTCAATTAATCCGGATTTTACAATTCCTTTTTTTTCTAAACCTTTCATAGCAGCCGTATGATTTGTCCTTAAACCTGTACATGTTTTACTAAAACTGTTTGTTTGGCAGTGAATAACCTTATCAAAATATTGAAATTCATCCAACTGTACAATTGATTGCGGTTGTGGTAGACGGTTCTTGAATGATTTGTTCTGTTCTTCTATTGAAAGATGTAGGGATAACTGTGAGTAAGTGTTGGATTTTATCGATGATAGTGTTGTCATTAAAGGTGAAAAATTGAGTGGATAAGGAATCTATTTGTCTTTGTAAAGATGCAATTTCTATTAATAATCGTTCTGCTTCGTCCCTTGATTCCAATAAGGTTTGCGATTGGTTATTTGTTAATGCGTCTAACTGAGATTTAAGATCTTCATTTTGTGATAGTACACATTTCGCATCTAGTGATTGTTTTGCTAGACGTTCGTTTTCTGCTTTTAAATCTTTGATTGTTAGTACGAGTGATGGATCTTGAACGATCTTTTCTCGTATAACTTCTTTTACTTCTGGTGTAAGTGTTTTAAACTCAGTTGAAGCTCTAGATCCAGGTATAGCTTGTGACAATTTGTAACTGTCATTGTTTGCACTGCAAACAGTTAAGCCAAAAGTTTTAGCTTCTGATAATAATTGTCTTCCAGTATTAGAGCTTATACCTACTTCTCTGTAG
>LULO01000402.1_pt1 | contig 24614 bp, 52 predicted proteins | sample 728121 | NCBI WGS metagenome assembly LULO01 (sample SAMN03860287, study PRJNA289734) | marine metagenome | biome: seawater column; feature: ocean; material: water; isolation source: Red Sea water column Station 149 - depth 50m | place: Saudi Arabia: Red Sea | collected 2011-10-15 | depth 50 m | reverse complement strand
GTATATATTGTGGTTGCAGAGTTTGTTATCTGCGCTCCGTTGGATTCGAAATCTTGAGCCATGTTTTCTCCTATAATGCGATTGCCATCGCCACCGCCAGACCTGCTGTAGCTTTAGCATCTAATTGTGTTTGAATATCTGAAGTAACAGATCCAAGATATTGGAATTCTGCACTTGTTACTGAACCATCAGCTATTTTAGTAGCATCAATAGCAGCAGATGCTTTAATATTTGCATCTTCTATATTGGTAATACTGTTACCTGTGCCATCAGCATCTATTGTTTTATTAGTTAGTGTGTCTGTAGAACTAGCAGTAATACCGCCAATATCTGATAGTACTTCAGCAGTCGATCTACTCTCTAATCCGCTTGCAGTAAATCTAGCGTATTCATCATCGGCAACACTAGCACTGTCAATCTTAACTGCGTTTGTATTACTAATACCAAAAGTAAGTGCTGCCTGTCCACCGATATCACTTAAGACTTCTGATGTACTTCTACTCTCTAAACCATTAGCAGTAAATCGTGCATACTCATCATCTGCTACAGAACTACTATCTACCTTAACAGCATTGGTATTAGAGATTCCAAAAGTTAATGCAGCTTGACCTCCAATGTCAGATAATACTTCGGCAGTAGATCTGCTTTCAAGACCACTAGAAGTAAACCTAGCATATTCATCGTCAGCTACACTTGATGAATCTACTTTTACAGCATTAGTATTTGAGATACCAAATGTTAAACTAGCTTGTGCGCCTATATCAGAAAGCACTTCTGCTGTACTTCTGCTTTCCAAACCTGAAGCTGTAAACCTTGCGTACTCGTCATCAGCTACAGAGCTGCTGTCTACTTTGACTGCATTGGTATCGCTTATGCCAAATGTCAAAGATGCTTGACCACCTATGTCTGATAGAACTTCTGATGCAGAACGACCTTCAACACTTGTTCCTGCTATTCTTAAGAAGTCATCATCAGCAACACCAGTTGTAAATTGTGGTACATTTGTGTTACTAATACCAAATGTTAAGGATGCTTGTTTACCATCAAGCTGTGTTTGTATATCACTAGATACACCATCAAGTCTTTGAAATTCTGCATTAGATACCGATCCATCTCCTATTTTTGCAGCATCTATTGCTGTAGGTAAATTACCAGCAGATACGCCAACAACTAAATCAATAGTACCATCAGCATCTTGATATGTTGCAGTAATATCAGTTTCAGTATTACTACTAAACATAGCACCAACAATATCTTGTACTGCTTCAGTGCTTGAACCTGCATACGATTTTACATTAGCTGCTGTTATTTTTTTAGTTTGACCTGCATCTGTATCTACAATTGCAAATACATCATCATCAGCTGGGGTAGACAATGCTGTCAATTCACTAATCTTACTATCTGCCATTCTTATTCCTTTGTTTCTTTTTAGTTTGTTTTTCTTTCTTTTTCAAAAGTTCTACAAGTTCTTTAAATGTCATTTACCCTGACCTCTATACTTTTTAAAACTTCTTCTCTTGTGTTTATTCTTTGGTCTTGATCGAACGCTGTGTCCAATAGAAGTTCTTTTCTTTGGACCAGGTTCATGTTCAATATAACTCTTAGCTTTCCTAGCCATTAGTTAGGTATTGGTCTGCCACTAAATACAGTACCAACTGCCTGTTCAATTTTTATATTATCACCTGCTTGGATTAACAAATAAGTACCATCTTCTAATTTAATGTTATCATTAGGTGTATCTGTTCTTCTGTCTCTATATCTATCTTGTCCTCTATGTGAAAACCTAGTAGAGATCATTGTGCAAGTTCACTAATTCTTGCAGTACCATCAGTAGATCCTACTCTTAGTACAGCAACTTTAGTTGCAGGAGTAACTCTAAAATATTCTGGTGTAAATGCAGGAACAATAATGCTAGATGATGTTGCTGTAGGTGAAGCTGCGTTCATTTCTACATAAGCATCAACAGTTGTTACTATTCTTATTTCTCTTGTTTGTGCATTAAAAGCATTAGATGTTGCAGCACTTGAGCTGCCAACAGCTACAGTTTGTGTAGTATCAATTTTAAATGTAGTAGGTGCTTTATAATCAGTCATGCTTACTCCGATAATTCTGAAATATATAATGAACCGTTACCAGAAGATCTAATCACAGATATGATATTGCCAGGTGCTACTTTGAAAACTTCATAATCTTTTGCAGCCAATGGTGTCATAGCAGTAGTTGCTGAGACAGCAGGGTTGTTAATTGATATATGACAATCAGTTGTATAATACATAATGTTCCTTAGAATGATTCTAAAGAGGGAGCCGAAGCTCCCTCATTTAGATTATTGGTTGATGTCGAGAAGAATACCGTGTGCGGCTTCGTTTCTCATTTCAAGTGTGTACTCAGCTAAGAGTTGTTTCTTCTCAGAGTCACCAGTCTTTGCAAGATCAGTTACTGAAAAGTCTCTTAGGTAAGCAGTTGCCATCATATCTCTTTGGATAAGGAAAGCATTACTCTCACTTGTTGTTGCCATAACTCTGTTTGGAACAACTTGCAAATCACCAAAGTCTGATGAGTAAACATCAATAGCTGCATACTCAACTTTAGCTTCTGCTTGTCCAAATCTAGTAGTATTAGCGTTGAAACCAGATATAGTTTGTTTCACAGATGGTGGAACAACTAACATATCCATTTCTCCGCCTGACTCATAAACCTCTTTAACAACTGTTTTAAGAATTGTTTCAGTAAGGTCTCTGTCAGTACCAGAGTTAGGTAAGTCTGTACCAGAGCCAGTAGATAAAGCTCCACCAGATCCTGCATCACCATTAGATTTAATCCATGTAGGGATTGATCCTAATTTTCTAGCGTTTGATGCATCACCAGCAGCTTGAACCTGTCCTTTGATAAGGGCAAATTCCATATCTTTTTTTAACTCTTTAGACTTCTTAGCAATTTGATAAGCCATTTCATCAGCTCTACCAGCAGCATCAACAGCTGATTGAGTTCCAGAAAGTGCAATCACTTTGTCAGAAATCTGAGTAAAGTTAAATGCTCTAGTTGTAGCAGTCATAGCATCAATAGTTGCATCGTCACCTTCGATAACTGCGTTTGCAGCAGGTGCAGCCAATGCATCTAGTTGCCATTCATGCTTCGTAGATTTTGCAGCGGTTCTTGGAATCGCTGACAGTATAGGGGTTTCTTCAGGAGATATGTTATAAATCACATCTACTAAATCTTCCCTAATACCAGTAGTGTCGTACGTATCGTACAAGTTACTTGGTTGTGCCATTTGGGCCTCCTATTAATTAAAGAAAATCTCTAAAGACTTTGGCAGCATCTCTTACGCCACCAGACTTTTTGAGACGATTTAGTTTGTCTTTTCTAAGCTGTGCATTTTGTTCTGCAGCAGTTTTAGGTGAGCCAGACTTAACCACTTTAGGAGCATTAACGACTTTCTTTTTAACCTTTGGATTTGCACGTCTAATCTTATCGTATGCTAAAGCATCTCTAATCAACATAACTTGTCTTGAATCATAGATACTATTTATCTCTTGATCTTTAAAGCCTTGTCTTTGTAGATAGCCTTTCATATCATTTCTTAATGCACTAGCTTTATTAGGGTCATTAAATTCTGGTATGAGTGTAAGCATTTTAGATTGTTCGTCTTGTACGAATTTAGCAAGTTCTTGTTGTTGAGCTTGTTGAGTTTCGTAATGAATCCTTTGAAGGTTATCTGCTCTCTTACGCATCTTGTGTTCTAGTTTACTAGCTTCAACAGGATCGTCTTCGTACAGTCTTTCAAAGTCTATGTTTGCATACTCTTGTTGCAGTTGCGCCTGTGCTGCAGAGTTTAACTCATTCAGCTTAGCGAGTTTTTGATTTATCTCAGATTGAGATCGTTGAAGTGTTTGATCAAGCCTTGATTTCTCTAAGGATAAATCTTGTTTACTTCTTGTGTAATCAGCTTCTCGTTGGTATCCCTGAAGTAGTTCATCAAGGGTGACCTCCATTGTTTGACCTTGTACTTTAACTTGGTAGGTAGGTTCCTCTGAACTTTCATTTTGAATATCTTCTTGAGCCTCATCTTGTGCTTCTACAGTTTCTGTAGTTGCATCTTCATCTCTATCAATGTCCGCATAAGGTACATCGCTAGGATTTACAGTTTCTTCTGCAGGTGCCTCATTAGATTCTTGAGGTGCTGCTTCATTAGTTGGTTCTGATTCAGTTGCACTATTGTTCATAAGACCTACAATAGTTTTACTAGCATCGAGAACATTCATAGCTTCATCAGCCATAATACACTCCTTTGTTGGTTGGTGTTGTTAAAAGCACTCCTGAACGGTTGGTGCTATTTTTTCTTGCGTAGCTCTTCTAATTGTTTACTAGCAAGTATTCCTGTTTCCATAACGGAACGGAAATGATTTTCAAACTTACCTAAAATTTGATAAGCAAGGTAGATCTTTGTCCTTGCCAGTTCATCATTTGGTCCTGTTTGAAATATCGCATTAGAATATGAATCTTTCAAAGTCTGTAAAGACTCTTTAAAGAGTTCATCCTCTAGAATATCTTTAGCCCTTTGGCCCCTTGTTTGTTCCTTTATCAGATCCGACATCTATTTCTATAAAGGTATCGCTACCTTGTGTTGGTTTTGGTGTTAGTCCTTTTGGTATACCTCCAGCTTTTGGCATACCTTCAGGTTGTAACAGATTTTTAGTTGCAGCGTCAAGCATTTGTTTATTGCTATCTGAAATACCTTTCATTTTCAATGCTTCTCTCTTAATTGCTTTCTCATCAATATCTGCTTCGTATTTCATTTCTAGTTCTTTTACTTTAGCTTCGAAGTCTAACATCATCTTCTGATATCTAAGTTCAATCTCACGCATCCTATTTTCATATTGCATCTGAGCTTCAGCTGCTTTCTGCTGCGTTTGTATTCTTGATACAGTTTCAAATTCTGTTGGAGGCTTCGATCCTCTTGGCGGCATTTGACGCATACCAACTACAGGATCAGTAAAGTAAGAATCAACATCTTTAAGACCTGCATTCTCTACAATCTTTTTCAATGTATTATAAATATTATTCATATTTACTATTGGTCCATGTGGTGAACCTTGTAGTCTTATACCGTCTATTTGTTGTCTTAAGATTTGATTTAGAATAGATAACTGTTGATCTCTTGATCCTGTTCCTAAACCAACTTGAATACTTACATTACAACGATCTCTCCACTCCATAGGATTCATTGGTACAAAGTTATTTCTAATTTTAACTATACGTTCTTTATCTTGATATTTTACAACTAATTCAAATATCTTCTTGAATAAATCTTTAACACCAGTCTCAGCAAATATTCTTGCAATCAATTCTATTCTCATTTGTGATTGTGAAAGAATAGTATTTATACCTGATGCAGTTTTATTAAGAGAATCAGTATCCATACCTTGATTGTATTTAGTAATACCGCTTCTGTTTTCTTTAACAGTATCTAAATATTCAAGTAGTGGAAATGCTTGACTGTTAATTGTTTGAGTAGTCATTGGCATCATGACTTGTCCTGGAGCTGCTTTAGTTCTTACAACTCCGCCTGGGCGATTAGTTAATAGATCTTCTAGATTAACTTGACCATCCATTACAGCTACTCTGTTATTATTAGTTAGATACATATTGTCTAGTATCTGACGCATAACAGTAGATTTAATTAACTGAATATCTTCAACTAATTCTGAAACTGATCTACCATAGAATCTATGTGGCACTACAATAGGAGTAACAGAACAGAATGGTTGTCCATCTACAACAACATTATCAAGTATAGTATAGCTGTCATCACCAGATGAAGTTATCTTTCTCATCTCTGCAATACCGTCACCATCTTGATCCATTTTAATATAGGATTCACAGATTACTATTTCATCTGTAGATTCATCTCCAGTTTCATTGCTAAGATCATTATCAATGTTTCTATGTCTTACAGTCTTTTCTTCATTATAACTTTGATCGTGTTCTTTTGGTAAAGAATAAACAAGGTCATAATCAAAACCCATTTCAACTAATTCACTTCTTGTCTTTGTAGTTCTATGACATAAGAAGTTTGCCTCTTCTAAATTCTTTGCTCGTCTTTCAATTAAAAATTCTTCAGGTGGTACAGCTTCCATTTTTACTTTACCAAATGTTTCTGTACGAATAATAACTACATCATGTAACTTTGGAGTATTTATTTCATTTAGTTGTTGCTCCATAAGATTTGCAGATACTTGATCTTGAGCATTATCTAATTGTTCTTGTATGTTCTTTTTCTGTTCTTCAAATGTTTCATCGTTGTATTCAGTATGTTCTTTTACTTCTACACCATCTTCTTCAACAAGCATTGTGAATTCAGCTTCAGAAAGTTTTTCATAAGTTTCTTGTTTTGTTCTTTCTGATGTATCCCAATAAACTTTTACTATTCCATTTTTATGCAGCAGTGCATCTTTAAACATTGCATACAATGTAGTGAACCCATCATTATCTTTATTGAATATATGATTTAGATAATCACTAGCTTGTTTGGCTACACCTACATCTTCCTGAGTAACTGGATCTACTTTTACAATATTATCACTAGCAGTAAATATTCTAAGTAAAGCAGGTAGTATTGATTCTACTGTATCAGCAACATCAGTTGAAACAACTTGTGATCTTCCTTCTACTTCATTGCCAAATGATTCACCGAAATAATATTCAGTAGCTTTCTTTCTTGAGTTTACTAAATCAGTTTCATAATAACCAAATGCACTTCTTAGTTCACTAGCTACTATTCCCTGTATTTCGTGATCCGTTAACGGTCTTCCTTTTGCCATAATATTCCTTAAACTACATATCTTATATCTACACTCATTGGTCTTTCCCAATCAGTTCTTGTTGAACCATCAACAGAACATCCATAACGAAATGCATCAGCTCCGTGTGATGCCCAATCATGTAGAGGTTTGTTTTTAAATGTTTGCATTCTGTCATCATATTGTTTTCGGTACTGTCGCAAACAATCAATACCATATTTACATCTGTTCTTATCAAAATAACATTTGTCTAAATTATTTCTCACAGCTTCTATACCATGATCTATTTCTAATCTAGGACAAACTTCAAAGTCAATTCCAAGTTCCCTTGCTACTTCTAATCTAGATTTACCAGTACCAAGTTCTCTAGTTGTAATATCGTGTGGTGCAATATGCCTACCGTAGTTATAACCTTTTTCTTTTAGCTGCCCTATGTAGTAAGCTAATGATTCACCAGACGTTTCTAAATAATCAATCAGGTGTATTTCATTACCTGCTCTTTGTGCAAACCATATCGCTGTAGAATCACCGATACCTAAATCCCACCATGTTTCAACTTCATTGTTAGGATCATAGTCAACATCAGTTATTCTATTTTCTCTTTCAGCTTTTTGTATTTGTTTTCCAAAGTAGGCGCCTGAAACTGCAGCTTGAAAGCTTACTTCAAATTCCTGTTCGAATTGGTCCTCTGGCATGGTAGCAGCAGCTTCTTCAAGTTCTTCTTGAGATATAACTTCAGTCTCAGAAGCTCTGTATAATTCAGCGTACCATTCTCCACCACGCCTTTTAGCTAGATCATATACTTCCCAGAAATGATTATGACCCATTGGTGTTCCAATGAATATAACATATCCAAGTTTATCTGCTATTGCAGGTCGTACAACCTCAGTCCAAGTTCTAGGAGACATCAAGGCAAATTCATCCAAGACAACTCCATCAAAGCCTAATCCCCTCAAAGCATCTGGGTTATCAGCTCCAAAGATTTGTAATCTTGATCCGTTCCACAGATCTACTTTGAGTTCTGTTTCATGACGTTTGCCACCAAGTTTCATTAAGGGTTCTGTGTATTGTTTCAAATAGTCGTAAGCGACTGCCTTACCCTGGCGATATGTTGGTGCTATATACGCCAATCTTGCATTAGGTTTTTCACAGCAAGTCATTATCAAATGATTTACTGCTAATACTGTTTTGCCAAACCTTCTATGACAAACTAAAACATTGAATCGTTTTAATTCGTTATGAATCTTTTCTTGTAATGGTCGAGGTTCGTACGGAATCTCTATGTTCATTATTTCTTTTTACGCCATCCTATTGTAACTGCAACTGGTTTATCTTCATCACCCATAATAGTTTTATTAACAGATTGAAGTTTAGAATGAACAAACGGTGCAGCTTCTTTTGCTGCCCACATCTTTTTTTCAATAGATACTTGTGGGTTGTTCAACATATTCAACATATACTTCAATGGTGTAGTCTGACCTTTACCTAGTTCAGCAGCTAAGCGTTCTGCTTTTGTACCTGCTTGAATTCCTTTTGGTCTTCCTGCACCTTTTCTTTTTCCTCCATGACTCATGATATTAATCCTGGAAATAATCTATTTACTGTAGCAAGTTTTACAAGTGTTTTATTGTTGCCTCTATTCTGTACCATATTGTTTGGCATCATGCTAGGTCTTCTATTGGGTAAACCCATTGGATCCATGCCTGGTCTAAACATTGGCTGTATTGGTGTGAGGTTTTTCTTAGGAGCAGGTTCTTTATAACCTTCTGGTATTCTAGGAATCATATCTCCATAGTTCGGCATCTTCTCAGGTACTTGTTTAGCTTCAGGGAATCTATAATCATTGATGTTTGTTTTAGGCAAATCATACCCTGTAGTGTCCATAGCTTTCAATAGATTGCTTTCTGTTGCATCCATCTTATCAAATTTAGATCCAGGTGCATTAATCTTACCGTTGAGTATGTTTGCTCCTGTCTTACCGTCTGATGTTAAGAACGTCAATGCTGACGGTACATCTTGAAAATCTTTGTTATATTTAACCATAATATCTCCTTAACAATTCCATGCTCTCAATGATTTATTGATACGAGAGTTTGGATCACGAGCTGTCTTTGCACTCGTTAGTTTCTTTTTCATTCCTTTCATTCTGGCGCAGAAGGATGCTCGTCTAGGGTTGCCTACCTTTTTGCTTGGTGCTTTCAGGTTACGCTTCTTCCCTGTCTTAGTTCTTCCTCTGTTATAACTAGCACGACCTTTAGCATTTAAACCCCCCTTAGGGTTCTTGCCTTCTTTTCTTTGCCATGCAGGTGTCTTAGCCATTTGATTTCTTTCTCCTTTTACCAGATGCTGTTACAGACCACTTAACTCTTTTGGGTCCAGTCTTCTTTGATGCTTCGCTCTTCGATATACGACTAGCTACTTTCTTTGGTCGACATGCAGGATAAGGTCTGCCCTTGTCTTTCTTTCCGCTGCGACCACATTTCTTTCCAGTCTTGACATCTCGCCAATCCTCTTTGAACCACTTGCGTAGCCCACCCTTGTATGCCATTAGTACTTGCCACCACGTTTCTTGTACGTTTTGACAAGCCATGCGTTAGCATAAGCACTAGGATATACCTTGAACTTCTTCTTTGCTTCTGCCTTTACTCTTGCGTATAGGGCTTTATTCTTAGGTTTTGGTGATGCCATACTTATACCATGAACTTCTTATTTTTTCTTTGTTGTAATTTAGACATATCCATAGGGTCTCTAACTTCAGGTGGTAAACCCACATCATCAGAGTCTTCAAGGTAATCTTCATAATCTTGATCAGTCCAGTCTTTTATCTTTTTATCATGATATGGTTTATATTTCTTACGCTTAAATATCTCAGCCACTACTTCATACCCTTTTTGTTCTTCATTTTCTTTTTAGCTTTCTTTGCAGCAGCCATACCTTTTTTAGTATATGGATACTTCTTACCTTTTACCATTGGCATAGTTTATTCTCCTTGTTAAACGCCCATATCTCTCGATTTAGGCTAGTTGATTGATATTTGAATGGTAAGGTACTCTAAAACACCAAACCCTTCAGAATTTGTAAATATGATAGATTAACGTGGGAGGTACAGAAAGGATCGTAACAAACCCCCCACCGTTTCAATATAGTCTCATTAGTGTATATGTGTCAAGTACGAGTTTGTTTTAACAAACCCCCCCTTGTCTCTTAGACCCCATACATTTTGTTATCACCGTATCGTTTTCTAAAAACCCCCCTTTGACGCAACATCCGTTCACATCACTCCGTGGCAGTCTCCGAACTGCAGTCGGCTGGGCTTTGCCCAGACCCAGCAGGGGAACCCTTCCCCTACAACCCCTTCCGTCTTGAATTACTCTCTTGTTTTCGTTCTCTTTTCTCTTCTTCTCTTCTCTCCCACGTAGTGGGACGAACGCCTTATCAGGCGACTTTACGACTACGTATGTACGAACATACACTTCGTGTACCGTTACGCATTCGACTAAGAGTGACGAATGCTTCACTTGTTCTTAACCTACTCCGTCTTCTTAATCGTAACAATATATATTCAATAGGTTGGTTGGCATCTTTCCTTACGGAGGTGCTGTCGCACCCATTCTTTATGGTGATTTGAAAGGCCCAATAATAACCAGTGATGTTCCTATCATACTTTCTGCATCACAGTCGTTGCGAAAACTTCAGTCTCGCACAATGGTATCAAGTGGTCGCACCTAAAGGTGCAGACAACTTGCCCCATCGTTCATGCGATATGAAGTGCAACGACCCCTCATGGGTGTTCGAAGCCACTGCGTGGGGCTTATATCGATAACCATTGTACATCACCTCGCAAGGATTGCATGTTTAATGCTCGGCTTGCGCCGAGCTTATTTTGTTTTGACCCTTCGAGTTCCCACAGCCGAAGCGGGGCTGTGTGACTGGTTTGCTCCAGTCATCTTTAACGAATCGTAAACGATTCGTACGGATTATTCCCATTGTTTTTTCTGGAAGAAGTAATCCTAAAAGATTCCCTACACAAACGCTGAGGTGTGTACTTTGAATGGTTACGATATCTTTTAATTATTATATTTAATTATTAAATTTTATCGTATTTTTTAAAACAACTCATTGAAAGGAAAAATAACTATGAGTAATAAAAATAACAATAACCTATCTGTATCAGACTTAGAAATTGAGATTGTTTCTAATTCTCAACTCTTAATTGATGCATTAGATAAAATTGAGGAATCCTTTAAGAAGGCATTGAAAAGTAAGTCTTGTAAGGAAGATTTATCTGAATGGGTATATCTTGCTAACAACATTACTACTGCTGTGGTGAGAACCTTGGATTCTAAGATTGATTCTTATAAACAAAAAGCACATGAGTCTCAGAAGTTGGCTATCGAGAACTATAAGAAATCTGGTTCTGCGACTTGGCACACTGAGAATGAAGCTAAATTCACGGTAATTGCTGAGACTCTTGAAGCTTATGCTAATGCATTTCCTACTTGCATTACAGCTTCAGGTTATCGAATTGATTGGAAAGATTTGGACAATTCAGCTAAGCGTGAGCTTTCTGTTGAAGAGTTCAATAAACTTCGTCAAGCTCAAGGTTTGAAACCAATCTCTTTGGATAAATAACAAAACATAAATTAACCCCTGAGTCCTTCTGGACTTGGGGGTTTTTTTCTATATGCGAAAATAAAAACAGAACAAACCCAGAACAAAATTCGGCTCGGCTTCGCCTCGCCGAGGGGGTAAAAGATAGAGTGCAGAATAAGGAGGATATATGAAACATGAAATAATGTTTAGAGATGAAAGACTACATTGTGAATTTGGTAGATATAAAGATACGAATCTAATATCATTATGTTTGTATGATGATGAAGGTTTTGCATACATGATACCATCATTTAATACAGACTTTGATCCATTGAAACCTATGATGGCTGTAAAGAATTGGTCAGAGAATGAAGGTATTGAACAAGTATTAGTAGATTCTGGTATCTTAACAAAGTGTGTTGGAACAATACAACAAGGATTTATTGAGGCAAATCTTTATGAAGTCAATAAAGACTTTGTTCCAGATTGGTCTACATGTCATTACTAACAGAAAGGAAAAATATGAGAGCAATGATAATAATAACTTCAGTGCTAATGCTTATGGCAATGGAGAAGATAGCACTAGCAGAATCAGATCATTATGCTGGTCCAGGTTGGATAGGATACAACTGTGATAACATAGTAGATCCAGACCAAGCTGTAGTATGCAATACTATTGCACAAGAACAATTAATAATCCAAGAGCATGGTTGGGAAGTCTGGGAGTTTGATGACTCTTACATACTCTTACATGATAGAAAGGAAATCTTCACATGGGATTGTATTGTTGATGACGATACAGACAAAGCTAATCTATTCTTCTGTGAAGCAATAATGGGATATGATTATGATAAGATTTATGAATCATTTGATTCTCGTAGTAATAGCAATAACAATGCTAGTTAACTTGTATGTACAATATGAGTTCAGTGAAACAAATTGGTGTGCATCTGAAGTAGATGTGTTAAGATTACAGATCGATGAGATACACACTAAGATTGTAAAGGATTAACAACAACAGAAAGGATAGATCTATGAAGACTATAGTTGTTATGTTTGCAATGTTGATAGGCAGTTGTGCTTATGCAGAGCAAACGACTAATCAGTATGTACCGACAGAGGAGAACAAGATAGTTCTTTGGTCAGTACAATCTGATAATGAAAACGCTCCAATGTTATCAGGATATATAACTGATGACCAAGGTAGAGTGTTGGATGTAGCTGTATGGTCTACAGTTAATGAAAACTTCCATCAGGGAAGCGTGACATTAACTTCTGAAACCATAAGATAAATAGGTGTGGGTAGGATACTGGAAATACAAGAAGGTTTAAATCCTACCCATACTTAACTAATGAAAGGAATAATATGACTTCACAAAAAGAAATGTATGGTGAAACTAAAAAACAAATCTTCAGAGCATATGCTGAAGCTGGAGAGATGTTTGGTAAATTTCGCTATCTATATATCATGGCAATACTATCTGATGCGCAGCATTTGATAGACATTGGTGATAGTAAAACCGCAAATCAATTTATTAACAAAGCCAAACTACTATTAGGACATTATGGCAGAGCGAACGAAAACATGGAGTGAGCGATGAAGATAGACTTTGAAAAATTAATAGATAGTAATATCGAAAAGTCACAGTCTAACTGGCATTCGGTAGGTATAACTAAACAAACGAATGCTAAGTTAGTAGAGATAGCAAGGCAACTTAACTGTAAGAAAAGTCAACTAGTTGCATTAGCATTAAACAATTTAATAGATCAACACAGAAGGTTTACAGATGAATAAGGTAACTGAGTTAAAGGTTGATAAGAAACAAACCAAGTGGATGAAAGATCCAATATATTATATCTTATGTGAAGGTAATAGAAATCCTGTTGCACAAACATATGATCTTGATAAAGCAAGAATGATGAGAGATCAGCTTGAAGATATGTGGATAGACTGGTGGCTCAAACAGTTTGGTACTCAACCAATGGCTAATAGATATACTATTAGTGTAAACTAGAAAGGATAAGTCATGACACTTAAATGCAGACATTGTAACTGGGAAACAGAAGCTAAACACTTTGGTTTCATAATGGATCCTATCAAGAAAGATGGTAATAACTTATGTATCATATGTTATTGGGGACATACTGATAGGTTAAGAAACCAAGCAATAACAAATAGAGAGGAACTAGAGAATGCCAAATGAATGGATGGATGAGATATCTTTGATCGTTGATAGATACTATGATCAAGAGATTACATACACAACTGCACTAGCAAAGATCAACTTGATAGTACAAGATTATCAAGCAGAGTTTGAAATGTTTGAATCACAGTTTAAGGATCAACAATGATAAGCAGTTTGAATTATGATGACGCTGAAATTATGATAGCTGAATCAATACAACGTGTAAAGAATACAGAAACACCTGTTGATGTAGAGGATGAGATAGACTGGTTAATGGAGATACCAGTTATAGATAAATACTTTACAAAAGAAGAATTAAGATTGGTGTTTCAGTTTGAATTACAAGATGAAAGAATGTTTACAAATATAATCACAAAGGAAATACAGTAATGGATCAAGAAGAAAAACAATTATGGAAACAAGAAATCAGGTGGCGTGACAAACAAATTAAAGATCAAGAAGAAGTAATCTTTAAGTTACGACACAAAGACAACAATTAGCTTACTTAATTAATAACTTCCTCTGGTCTCATAGAGACTGGTGGTACAATGGATTCTAAAGGAGGTAATATGGGATTCGATTTATTTGGTCAAAACAGTAAGACAGGTGAGACATACTTTAGACAAAGTGTTTGGGGATGGCGACCTATCTGGAAATTTGTAAATGATTTCTGTGATGATATACTTGATAAAGAAGAACTTAAGCGTGGTAATTACAATGACTTTGTAAAGATTGATGGAGCTAAAAGTATTATGTTAGCAACAAGAATACAAGCATTGATAGATGATGGTACAGTAAAAGAACTTGTTGATGTCTATGAAGAGAATAGAGATAAAGAAATCAAAGCAGAAGATGTATTAATGAAAGCATTGGACGATTGGACAAAAGAACAAGGTGCAACTTGTGGTGCTAATTTGTCTCCTAAAGATCATGAGATCTGGGAATGCATATACCATAAGATAAAATATAATTCAGATACAAGTTATCCAATGAATGTAGGATACATTCAAGAGTTTGCTGATTTCTGTAAAGAATCAGATAAAGGTTTTCAAATAGGATAAAAAAGAAAGGAGAAAAACAATGAGCAATCCAGTAATAAATCCAGATATGGAACAAGAAGTTTACATCAAAGCATATCCTGTCAATGAATGGGATACTTCGACTGGTAAACCTGTACACTCTGGGATCAAAGGTTATATGCCTATTCAAGTTACTAATTCATTGATGATTGAAATCAATAAAATGATTAGTAAAGAAGAAGCACAGAATTATGTTGATGATCCTAAAGTTGCGTTTAGTGTTGTAGCTAAACCAAAGTACATATAACATATTCTTGATGGGTTTTGTTATTCCCATCTTGATAGGTGACAATTATTTAGTCCTTCTTTATAGTTGTCACCGTTTATGGGGGAGAGAATCTTACCACCCAGTTAGACCTCACTCTCCCCCACCAATGAAAGGAAAACATATGAACAAATATAAAGTAACAATACTTTACACTGATGGTAGAGTTAAAGATGTTGTTGTTGAAGGTACTGATGGACCAAAGTTTGATGGTGACAACGGTATGTATAAACATCTTGATTGCAGTACAATAGAAATAACTGGTGCAAGATACAAAGATAAGAATTATGATTTGTACATTGATGAAGAAGGTAGACTAGATTACTTAGGTATACCTACATTGAATCCGCTTGCATCTAAGTACTTCGTTGATTGGTTAGACCATGAACAACGAATGACTATGGAACCTACTATCATGGGTACAGCAGCTCTCGTAGATAGAGAACCTATCAATGAATAAAGATGGTTGGAAATATCTAGCTATCAACGTAACTCCACAAGAACATGCGGAGATAACAGACTGGTTAGATTACATTTGTTTGAATACTGGTCTAACAAAAAAGAAAGTTATACATATCTTAGTTAAAGATAAGTATGACGAAATAAAAACAATAAAGAAAGAAAGGATAAGCAATGAGTAAAATGTCAGAGAAACAACGAGAGTATTTACTTAATAGAGTAGATGATCTTGTTCGTAATGAGAAACAAGGATTCGAATTAAAATTAGCTGATAAGAAAACAGAACAAGCTAAGAAATTATTTCCAGAATTCTTGAAGAAAGTAAAACTAGATAAGAAGTTAGAGAAACTAAAACAATTAGAAAAAGATTATCAAGCAATGATTGAGAATATGATTGAGGTAGTTTCTCAAATGTACAAAGATCAAGGTAGTTCAGCACATTTCTATAATGACAGTAATTCTGCAACAATAGAAAGTAAGTTAAGACATTTAGCAAATGATGTTATTGAAAAAGAGTTTAAATTTAAAAAGACACCAGAAGGTGAGGCTTTATTACATCTCGATACAGTACATCAAGAGCTTCAAGATTATATATGGTCAGCAGGATCTGAGACTGAACAGTTGTTCAAGACTATTGGTCATGTATTAAATAAGAAAGCAAATATACAATTAGGTTATAGCAAGATAGCTTTACCTGAAAAGTAATTCTGTAGGTACTGACGAGTACAAGATCAACTACGGATAGAGGTGACCAGTTAACGCCTTCGAAACCATTTCGGTACATCCTCCTAGGAGGCAGGTGTCATGGATTTGGCGTACCCACACCTTGTTAAAATATCCTCTAGCTGCATGGGATAGAGAGAGGCATATGAATGCCTAGACTATAGTAAAGGAATAAGCACGCAAGGCTGACCAGCTTATGTCTCTCTCGTAAAATATTTGGTATCAGACTAAAACACACCTACTAGTATTAGTATCTCCAGAGATGTCTGACTAAGTTATGTCCTGGAGGTGTTAAAGAGAAAATAGCCAAATGGGGAACCATGTAAATCCTCGAGCAATGTGTTTGAGGTATTGGTTCTCGCAAAAATATTCAGTTGCGTTATGTAAGGTAAAACCTTCATCTAGCTAGATTGTAACTGATAGAGAGAGTGTAGGTTAGGCACTCTCTCGCTAAAATCTAGTTATAATCTTTCTTTAAGATAATCAAGCAGCCATTTATTTTCACGGAAGATACCGATAAGATAGTTAGTAAAGTTATTAACGACTCGTTCTTCTGCTGTCTCATTGGCTAACGCACCTTCATTTGTTTCGTTAGTCAACCATGCGATACAATGCATCAGTTCATGTAAAGTAGTATTCGCCTCGTCAATGTCGGATAGACCTTTGTTAATTTGTATTAGGTTCTTACGCTTTAGAAAATGTCCATAACAATCAGTCAGATTGTCGTCTGCAAATTCAGGTTCTCTTAGTTCAATAGTAATATCAGTACAATGTACCTTTATTTTCTTACCATCAATGGATAGTTTTTTCTTCATCATGGATATCAAGTTGTTCTTCTAGTTCCACTAGATACTCTTGATAGTCTTCCTCTTTACAAACAAGTTCAAGATAAATCTTAGCTGATATTAAACCAGCGATAGCACGAGCTACTTTCTCAGGACAGTTCATACTTTGTTTCACTGTACGAGTAAGTTGGTCCATATCTAGGGTAGCTGCATACGAATCAGATTTACTTAAGTCTTTGTTTTGTTTCATTTTTGATACACCTGTTGCAATTATATCACAATTAGTAAGTTATTGAATATCAATTGTCAAGAGTTTTTTTAAATAATATTGCTGCATAGATTCCTGGTTCAAGGTTACGTTCTCTCCAGAACCTACGTTCACCGTAGTGATGTAGATGATAGTGACACATAGGACACAAAGGTACAACCCAGCAATCATCAGACTTCATAGACATACCATTAGGTTTGATATGAGTCAGATGGTGTGCTTGTATATCTTGGTCGGTACGACAATAAGAACAGGGATACTCCCTAACATTCTTTAAATGCTTAGCGTTTCTTATTGCCACGTATAGTATTACCTTTGTCTTTCAATCCATAGAATATGGCAGCTTCATCAAGAGCTTCTCTGAATCTATGACCACCATAAGATCTAGGGAAATTAAATTTCTTATTTAAATCTTTAAGACTATGACCTAAACCACAAACATATTCAAGTATATCGTAAGACTTCTGTCCTATCTGATAGTACAATCTATTGAGATCATTCATAGCATCTAGCTTAGCATCAGGTACAGACATATTGATAGACTGATCAACTCTTACCTTAACTTCAGGTTTAGATATAAGTTGAGACATTTCCCATTTTCTACGGAAGATACTACCTGCTTGATATTGTATAGAATCTATGTGCTTTTTGTAATACATAGTCTCAATACTTGATTCACGAATATTAACAATGTGTGCAGGTTTATTCTTATTTGGTTGAGTTACGATTATTTCTCTATTATAATTAGGAAATGGTTGATCGTAATTAGACATATAAAAAATATAAATTATTCGAGAAAGGATAGCAAATGAAAATACACGATTACAGACACAGTGCTAGTAGAGGTAATGATTGGTATAACAATCCATCTCTATGGGTATTTAGAAATCTTATGGGTGTTGAGACTGAGACTACACCTCGTATGGGTATGGGTCATTCAGCTGAGTTCGGCTGCGCCTTGGGATTATTCTTCAATAGATCAGATCAAGATATAGTTGAACATTCAACTAATCATATGGTTAATCAGTTTCACGGTGAATGGCATGATGAAACAGACAAAGTAGGAAGTATAGCCATAAACCTTCAAAACGCTATCAAAGAACACTTTCCTGATTTTGGAGTACCTAACCTCTTCCAACGCTATAGACGTCACTCCTTGTCCAATTTAGAGCATCCTATCACTACTGTAACTGACTTTGAATGGGAACATATGATTGTGGATACGAAGGCTACGTTAGCTGTACCATCTAAACCAAGAGAGGATCACGTCAGACAGCAGTCCTTGTACTCTGTACTCATAGGCAAACCAGCTACACTAGTCTATGCTTCACATAAGAAGTCAGCAGTATTTGAATTAGATGAAGAAACTATTATGAGAAATTATGAAACTATGATAAATTCGTTTGAATCTCTAGAGTTATTTATGAAGACAGTACCAAACATAAAGACATTTAAAAGAATGATTCCATTAAATACTGATGGATTCAAATGGTCTGAGGAGGATCGTAAATATGCTCAAGAGAATTGGAACAATTAAAAAGGAGAAATATATGGAAATGAACAAATCAGTAGGTACGGTAGATTATTTATCACCACCTAAACCAGGCAAAGATCAATGGTTTATGCCTGTTGTACTAGATCAAAGTGGAACAAAGATTAAGTTCTATTGTAAGTTTGATCCGCAGGTAGCAGTTGGTGACAAGGTATTGGTACACTACGGACAAGAACGTAATGGTAATGCAACAGCATTCAAAGTAGAAGCACCAGACAAAGATATCAGTGAGGATACTAGTGGGCAGGGAACACCTGCACCTGCCCCACAACCTACCGAAAAAGAAATCGGAATGATTGCAGTTGGATTAGCTGGTCGTATCACAGAATTGTTTTGTCAGCTACACCATGATAAAGGTGTACAGTTCAAAGATACTGCTGACGAAATAGCTAAGTGGATTGGTCATGGTATTACAGCTTACGAGAAAGCTATGGATACCAGAAAGAAACTTAAGTCTATGGTAAGCGAAGATAAAACTTGGGATGAGCTAGACGAAAAACCATTTTAAGAAAGGATCATAATATGAATGAAAGTCCAATGAGTGACGAGTTCCACGATTGGTTGGATCAATGTCCAGTTATGTGGATAAGAGATAGGGTTGATAGAGACTATGTCTTTTATCGTTTTGAAACACCAAATGAGGAGGATCAATGACTATCATATCACAAGAGGCAATGGAAAAAGCCTTACAGCAAAACTTTGACAATGAGGATCGTGATGCACTAGAGGCTTCTCAGTATGCAGCAGTCAAAGAATATCTTAAGACTGTACTTGCTGAACAGGTATTCAAAGCTCCGTCTGATTTATCTGGTTCAATGAAAGAACATTGGGCCAGACAAACTAAAGAATACAAAGAACATCTCAAAGCGATACAACAAGCCCAGCATAAGACACTACGCAATAACTTTCACAGAGAGGATAACCAAACATTATGTTCTCAGTTTCAAACTTTATTTAAGAGTGGTGCTATATGACAGACCCACTGGTCAAAAAGATTTGTATGCGTATGTTGGATAGATCTAATGATGGTATCAAAAAGTATGGTAACACTATGCGTACTGCACAGAAACCATTGATAGATTGGATAACAGATACACAGGAAGAACTATTAGATGCTGTTGTATATCTAGAAAAAATAAAGGAGAAGATGAGTCAATGACAACACCAGAGCAAGATTTATGGGTAGCAGTTATAGCACAGCAATTTACTGATGCTTGTCGTGAGACACCTATAAAGTATTACTATGAAGTAGATGGTAATGGTCATAGGCACAAGAAAGAAGTCAAACATAGAGTGCCTTGGGCAAATGATGTTAAACTTGCTCGTACTTGGTTAGAGACACCGTCTCAAGATTTCAATACAGTTTGTCATTTAGCTGGTGTTGATCCAGCTTGGGTTAGAAGAGAATGGGATGATATTAAAACAGGAAAGAAAAAAAGAACTAAGTGGACTAAGAATCGTTAGTCTAAAATTTTAATGATTCTTTTACGGTCACCCATATCAATTTCGACTTCTGCTTTGACTTGTTTGCAGGACATAGATATGCCTTCCTGACTCTCACCGATCTGTCTTGTAACAATGCGTTTCTGTTCAAGGCAGTCAGCCATACCGCTTGTAGGGACATATTCAATAACCTTTCCATTCTGGATCATCAATATAGCAAATACTATTTCAATCATGATATCCGTTCTTTTCCTCTAAATCTATTATTCTTTCTTCGTGAAACTGGATAGTCATATCATTCTTTTTAATGTTAGGTACTTCAGTCTCAATCTTTTCTTTTAGTTTATCTTGTTCCTTAGATAGAAACTCCAATAACATAAACTGCTCTTGATCGATAGGCTTTTGTGTTGAAGCTTCAAGCAAGTCTTGCTGCATTAGTTGCAACTCAGTCTCTATAATATTAAGTCGTTCAATGACTCCAAACCCAAACCAAGCCCCCACAATACAAGCACCAATAATGCTGATAAGATTACGCATAGGCATTGCGACTGAGGTGTTTTCACTTATTTTCATACTTCTTTCAATTGTCTATTTTCACAGTAGAATGCCCAGGTCTTTAATTTATTACCGTCTTTAATTCCCTTATCTTCTGCAAGTTTAGTTACAAGTTCTGTCTTGTTCCAGAATACATAGTCTAAACATTCTACCTTTGTATTAAATTCTTTTAGTTTATACTCAGTATGTTGTGGCACATTTACACCTTCATACCACAGCATAGCTGTTATAATCCAGATCATTTTTTACCCTTGAATATCTCAGCCCCTTTGAGTCCGTATATCGATGAGACGATTCCGATAAAGAGAGCCTGATACCAAAAAGGTAGATTTGCAAACTTATCAAAGAATACATCTATCTTAGCTTGTATGTTTGGATCGTCACTAAAGACACTCCATACTAATAATAGCACAGGGAGCGACACAAGTATCAAAACGAACTCGTCTTTCCATCCCTTGTCATTTGATTGTCTTACAGCTGCTTGGTATTCTACTTCACCGTTAGCCATTTTTTGTGCGTGTAGTAATTCAGCATCAGACATAAGTATCTTAGCTTTTTGTTTGTTAGCAAATATAGATGCTCCAGTCTTTAATACTGTAGGTAGTATTGATAGTAATGGTCCCATTATAAATTTTCTTCCTTCCATTTTTGCACATCAAAGCTAGGACATTCTTTCTCTGATATCTCATTGTGTCCTATTACATTTGCTTCAGGATAGTCTACCTTAATTTGTTTTACCAAATCTAGTAAGGCAGTCCATTGTTGTGCAGTAAAATTATTTTCAGCAGAATTATCTTCAGCCATTCCACCCACCATGCACAGAGAAATACTCTTATGATTGTATCCTGCTGCATGTGCGCCAGTATCCCTATTGCTACGACCAAGTTCTACTTCTCCATTTCTTCTTATGATGTAATGATAACCTACATCCCTCCAACCATTGTCATTTACATGCCAACGCTTGATCTCTCTGTGACCAATATCCATTGAAGGTTTGGTAGCAGAACAATGAATAACTAAGTATTCAGTTGAACTACGAGGTTCCATTATGCAAATATTGCTATGACTATTATAACAACTGCAACGCATACACCTATTTTATATTTCTTAGGTAGTGCGTTCCATTTATCTTTAGCTTTTTCTTTTATAATTTCAAAGTTCATTTAATCCTCCAGGTAAAAAGATTTTAATAGTTCGTCTACGATCAATCCTTTGATAGTAGTAGGTTCACCAGTAGATCTTCTAGGCGTTTGTGCTGCCATTCTTTGTAAAGATTTTTCTGGATTACCATAAGTTTGTAGTCTTTCTGTTATATCATGCGATAGGTCAATACACATATCTGCATACTCAGTTCCATATTTAGAATCACTAAAGATTCTTACTACTCTAGGTAGTGCATGGTTATCGTATTGTACATTTACATAATGTTTTTTATTATTATGATTGTACTTCTTGGTTACTCCCATTCTTCTTGTACTTGTTGGTTCATACATAGTAGGCTCCTCAGTTAAGTTGATAGTTGGCGTTGAGTAATTGTCGTGCAAGTTCGATACATTGTTCTGGTCTGAGTTTAATTTCTGCATAGATTCCCCTTGATGAGTTGATATATAAATAAAGTTTTTTCTTAGATAGTTTCAGACCATGTTTCGGTTCTGTTAGATATTCTAAGTCAGTTTCTGATTCCATGTTCCACCTTTGTTCAACACCATAGGTAAAAGTTTAGGTATGCCATCTATTATAATACCACAACCTATGATAGGTCTAGACTTTTGTGTTTTCATGTACTCAAACGCTAGTGAGTCTGAGTCTATGAGGCAGCCTACTTGCATACCCCAGTTTAAACTATTCGGATTGCCCCAGTACTGGATATTAAAAGAACTGTGATAGTGTCCCTGGACTGTTGGACAACCGTATTGTTGGGCCACTTTTAATACATTAGAGTATTTACCATGACAGAAATAACAATCTTGTCCGTTAGACATTCTAATCATTAGGTCATCATGCCATACCCAACCATCGCCTACCTCTAAATATTCATTGTAGCTTTTCATAGCAGCTCTCGGTAGACCTGATGCTTTTTGTCTACGATAGACTAAGCTACCATGATTAGAGTCCATTAGATCCATAACAGGAAATAACTTTTCTAATTCTTTTATAACAGGCAAGGATGCTTGATGTTCATATCCTGCACTATATAAGTCAGGGTCTGAGTCATGGAAACTTATTGCGTGAGAATCAACTTCATCGCCTATGTGTATGACTCTGTCTGGTTTATATTTTCTTTTAATTGCTTTAAGAAAATCTATAGAGTCCTTATGATGATAAGGTATGTGTGTATCTGAGATTACTAAGATACAAGAGTTCTTCATAATAAAGTTCTAATTATTAAATAACACATTTGTAGAAAGACAGTAGTTCCTATAAACCATACAAGAGTTCTTAGTTGTTTCATATCTTTTTCAATATGACATAAATGATTGTCTTTCAGAGTTGTTAGCTTTTGATCTAACAGTTCTAGTTTACCCTCTATACGGATAATAGCTTCTCTGTTTTCTTGTTCCATTTATTATCCTTTAAGTGCTGATACTTCAGCTTCTAATGTTTCTATTCTATTCATAGCTTCTTGTAAAGCTTTGACAGATTTCATGTAAAGAACAGAATACTTGACTGATTTCCAATCTTTTTGGTCTCCTACTTCTTTTAAACCTGCATCAACTTCAGGGTCATTTTCTGTATACAAAGTTTCATCTTTTACAAGTTTACTCATACCAGAAGATTCAAGCTCTTGAGCTATAACACCCAGTCTCCAATGGTCATCACTATCACCTTTAGCAACATCCTCTTTCATTTTATATTTTCTAATTTTTAAAGCCTTGATATCATCCCATTGAGAAGAAGCATCAGCTACTTGTTCTTTTATTCTTTCGTCAGAAGTTGAGCCATAAGAGTTATCGTGATTAACTACATCTCCATCTGCCCATACTTTAAATCGTGTAGTAGTTGAATCTTCAAATACTATAGCGTGTTGTGAGTTATTATCAGGAGCAGCAGCAAATTTTACATTTAATCCATACTGTCCTGCGTTAGTATGAGTATTTTCAAACTTTGCAATATAACCATGTTCATGTGGATTATAACAATGAAAGTTTACTGTTGGACTTCCGTCAGGTGAGTTAATAGAAAATCTACCAGCACTAGCATCTAAAAATACAAATCGGTCAGCATTTGTAAATTGACCATCTTGTCCTTCGATTGTGAAGTCGTGATTAAGTCCGCCTTGATTAAAAATAACACCACTACCTTGGTCCATTCTTACAAATTGATTTGGTGTTGATTGACTGTCTTGAATGGTCACATTATCACCTCTTATATAAAATCCGCCAGAACCAGGTGTGTGATCCATAACTGAATTTGTTCCGTCAAAACTTATTGTCAGATCATTTCCAGTTCCTAGTCTTAATTCTTTACTGTCTGCTAGATCTATACCACCATCTTTTAATGTTACGCTATCAACAGCAACACCATTAGCTGATGTCTTTTCTGATATTGTATCTACTCTTATTTCACTCATTGATTATCCTCCAATGCTTGTACTTTTGTTTGACTCATCTTATTAACCACTCCTCTACTGTGTCTGAGATGTCTCTCATTTTAATCCAATTTGTTCCTGTTGGCTGTCCTTTTTTAATTCTTAGTTTACCAACTAATCCAACAATTCCCCATTCTTTTCTGTCCTCTCTTGGGACATAAGTTTTACTTGCATCAAAGCTAGGGTTTAATTTTCTTCTTTGTAAATTATTACCATTTTCATCTTTTGATGTAACCACTGCGTCATCAGGAACAGTCACATCATCAGGAATTAAATCTGTTTGGTAAGATTCTACATTTCCAATATCATTCTTC
>LULO01001220.1_pt1 | contig 24843 bp, 17 predicted proteins | sample 728121 | NCBI WGS metagenome assembly LULO01 (sample SAMN03860287, study PRJNA289734) | marine metagenome | biome: seawater column; feature: ocean; material: water; isolation source: Red Sea water column Station 149 - depth 50m | place: Saudi Arabia: Red Sea | collected 2011-10-15 | depth 50 m | reverse complement strand
GGCGTGGGCGGCAAGAGGGTACAGCCCGCCAAGCCCACATCGATGAAGTTCGAAGGCATGGTCGGCGACCATGCGCTGTACCTCAACATCCTGCGCAAGATGGAGGCGGGCCAATCCTATTATCCTGCCGCGACGGAAACGCAGCGCGCGCATCGCTATCCGCTGCATCCTTTCTTTACGGTGCGCCTACCCACCCAGGCCGAAATCATGGCGGTGATCGGCCTGCGCGGGTCGGTCGCGCTGCTGACGTTGACCGGCCTTGCGGCGATCCTTCTGTGGCGAAAGCGGTTGATGGCCGATGACGACCTGCCGCGCTACGCGCGCTTCGGCGCGCTTCTGATGGCGGCCAACATGTCGCAGATCGTATCGCGCCAATGGGTGCTGATGCACGAAGTGGTGGCGGGCGTGCTGATCGCGCTGGCGCTCGCCCTCTATCGCCCTGCCCGCCCCTGGCCGGCGATGGCCGTGATCGCGCTCGCGCTGGCGATGCGGGAAACGGTGCTGCCCGTGGCGATGTTGCTGGGCCTGTTCGCGCTGATCGACCGCGATTGGCGCGCCGCCGCCGGCTGGCTTGGCATCGGACTGGGTTTCCTGGCCTTGATGGCGTGGCACGCGGCGACGCTGACCGCCTTTGTCCGCCCCGACGATATGACCACCCCAGGCTGGAGCGGGATGGGCGGATGGCCTGCTTATCTGTCCTTCGTCCATGTGTCGTCGGCATTCCGCTTTCTTCCGGCGTGGACGATGGTGCCGGTGGTGCCGCTGGCCTTGCTTGGCTGGGCCGCATGGCGGTCGCGGCTGGGAACAACGATGCTGATCGTCCAGCTCGGCTATGCGGCGATGCTGATGCTGTTCGCTCGCCCCAATAATTTTTACTGGGCGATGCTGATCGAACCGACATTGTTCGTGGGGCTGATCTTCGCGCCCGCCGCACTCCTTGCCCTGTACCGGTCGATCCGGGCGGTGCCGTCACCGGTTTCCGTACCCGCGGTCTGAGCGGTCAGAATCTGCGTGGATCGCGGGCGCGGACATCCTATAGGATAGGGTCATGACCCATCGGCGTATCCTTCTGATCATCGGCGGCGGCATCGCCGCCTACAAGGCCATCGAGCTGGTGCGCCTGCTCCGCAAGGCCGGCCATAGCGTGCGCTGCGTGCTGACGCGCGCGGGCGAGCAGTTCGTCACCCCGCTGACGCTCGCCGCCCTGTCCGAAAATAAAGTATATACATATCTTTTCGACCTGAAGGACGAGGTCGAGATGGGGCATATCCAGCTTTCACGCGAAGCCGACCTGGTCGTCGTTGCCCCCGCGACCGCTGATCTGCTGGCAAAGATGGCGGGGGGCATCGCCGACGATCTGGCGACAACCTTGCTGCTCGCGACCGACAAGCCGGTGCTCGCGGCGCCCGCTATGAACGTACGCATGTGGCTGCACCCCGCGACCCAGCGCAATGTCGCGACGCTGCGCGGCGACGGGGTGACGGTGATGGAGCCCGACGAGGGCGAAATGGCGTGCGGCGAATATGGCCCCGGCCGCCTGCCCGAGCCCGAAGCGATCAAGGCGGCGATCGAGGCGGCGCTGGCGCAAGGCACGATTGTCCGGCCGCTCGGCGGCCAGCCCGATTTCGCGCCGTCGCGCCACCGCCCGCTCTATGGCCGCCGCATCCTCGTCACCGCGGGACCGACCCACGAACCGATCGACCCCGTCCGCTACATCGCCAACCGGTCGAGCGGCAAGCAGGGCTTCGCGATCGCCGCCGCCGCCGCTGAAGCGGGCGCGGAGGTGCTGCTGGTCGCGGGGCCGGTACCGCTGCCGACGCCGCCGGGCGTGGTTCGCGTCGATGTCGAAACCGCGCGCGAAATGGCGGCCGAGGTCGACTGCTCGTCGGCTTCGCCGCCGAAACCAACGACGTGATCGCCCATGCCCAGGCAAAGCTCGCCCGCAAGGGCTGCGACCTGATCGTCGCCAACGATGTCTCGGCGGACCCGATGGGCGGCGAGACGAACCGCGTTCATATCGTCAGCAAGGCTGGCATCGACAGTTGGGACCGGCTGCCCAAGGAAGCCGTCGCCCGCAAATTGATGGAAAAAATCGCCGATGAACTCGATACCCGCGTCCCCCTTGCCGATGATTGAGATTCGCCTCCAGCGCCTGCCCAACGGCGGCGGCCTGCCGGTTCCGGCCTATGCCAGCGACGGCGCAGCGGGGATGGACATCGTCGCGGCCGAGACGCTGACGCTGCGCCCCGGCGCGCGCCACGCGGTTGCGACCGGCTTCGCGATGGCGATTCCCGCAGGCTATGAGGTGCAGGTGCGCCCCCGCTCGGGCCTCGCACTCAAGCACGGCATCACCTGCCTCAACACGCCGGGGACGATCGATAGCGACTATCGCGGCGAGGTGAAGGTGATCCTCGCCAATCTCGGCGACGAGGTGTTCGAAATCAAACGCGGCGACCGCATCGCGCAGATCGTGCCCGCGCCCGTCCAGCGCGCGATCTTTGCCGAGGTGGAGACGCTCGACGAAACGGTGCGCGGCGCGGGCGGCTTCGGATCGACCGGGATCGCGAGCGGCACGGCCGACGAACAGAGCGAGGGCGACCAGGATGCGCCCGCCAATGTCGGGTCGCTCGCGGCGATGAAGATGCGGCGGCCGGGGATCGGCTGTCCGGCGATCACCTATCTGGCGGCAGCGGGGGTCGACAGACTGACGATCGTCGACGATGATCGCGTCGAACTTTCCAATCTGCAGCGTCAGCCGCTGTTTACCGATGCCGATATCGGCCGTCCCAAGGCGATCGTCGCGGCAGACGCCGCGCGGCGCATCAACCCCCATGTCGAAGCGGTGGCGGTCGAGGCGCGGCTCGATACGGGCAATGCCGAAGCGCTGCTGGCCGATGCGACCCTGATCCTCGACGGATGCGACAATTTCGCCACCCGCCTCGTGGTCAACCGCGCGGCGGTCGCGCGCGAGATTCCGCTGCTCAGCGCCGCCATCGGCGCGTTCGAGGGACAGATCGCGCTCTACTAAGGCTGGCGCGGCGACAGCCCCTGCTACGCCTGTCTGGTCGGCGACGACCCCGACCGACCCGGCATCAACTGCGCCGAAGCTGGCGTGATGGGCGCGCTCGCCGGAATGGTCGGAGCGATGGCCGCGCTCGAGGCGGTGCGCGCGCTCACTGGCTGGGGCCAACCGCTGACCGGCCGCCTCGCCATCCTCGACATGCTCGATCGGCGCTGGCGCGAGGTCGGTGTCGCAAAGGAGCCGACATGCCCGATATGCAGCGCCTGAGCATCATCGTCGCAAGCCGCGACGGCGCGCGCTTCTATGCCGCGCTGGCGCGAGGCGGTCGGCCAGCCGGGGCTTGCCGCACTGATCGCCGAGGCGATGGCGATGGATGTCGACCTGTTCGTCTGTCAGTCGGGCCTCGCGCTCGCGGGCATGACGGCGAACGACCTGGTGCCGCAGGTGCGCGCTGCCGGTCTTATCAGCTTCCTTGCCGACGCGCGCGCCGACGACAGGCTGCTCGTCTACTAGGCTCCTGACCCTAGGGGTTCTTGCAGACCTTGATGGCGTTGGGCGCAGGGCGCTGGCCGTCGGGCACGAAGCGCGCGAGATAGCCGCCCGCGTGCGCCTTGTCGTCATAGGACAGGAGCTTGAAGCCCACCGCCTCGAATTCGCAGACGAGCAGGCGAAAGGGCGTGCCATGCTGGGCAATCGGGCGGTCGCCGTCGACGACGATCACCTGCCCGCCCTGACGCAGCGCCGGGCGCAGGCGCCAAAGAAAGGCATAGGGCTCGCCGATCTCGTGATACATATGGACCATGAACACGCGGTCGAAGCTGGCCGCGGGCAGGCGCGGATCGTCGACCGCACCAAGTTTGAGCGACACATTGTCGAGCCGTTCGCGCGCGACACGGTCGGCGAGCCGCTCGATCACTTCGGGCTGGATATCCTGCGCCAGCACGCGGCCCGACTGGCCGACCCGTGGCGCAAGCCGCACGGTGTAATAGCCATCGCCGGCGCCGATGTCGGCCACGGTCATGCCGGGGCGCACGTCGGCTGAATCCATGATGTCGTCGGCTTCGTTGACGCGGTCGCGCGCCTCTTCGGTCGACCATTTGGTCGAGGTGATCGGCGCGACCGGACGGTCGGCAGGCGGAAAGTCGCGCGCGGTTTCGGGGCGATCGCTATTCTCGCTCCACGGCGCGTTGCATCCCCCGAGCAGCGACAGCGCGGCCAGCGCGGCGAACAGCGGCAGCGCCGCAGGCCGGGCCGCGCGGCGGCGCATCAGTCGATATCCTCCACGTCGACCTTTTCGCCCGTCACCTTCTGCGACAGCGCCGCCGCCATGAAGGGATCGAGCGCGCCGTCGAGCACGTCGGAGGGCGCAGTCGAGGTCACGCCGGTGCGCAAATCCTTCACCAGCTGATAGGGCTGGAGGACATAGGAGCGGATCTGGTGGCCCCAGCCGATTTCGGTCTTGGCCTGATATTCGCCTGACGCGGCGGCTTCGCGCTTCTGGAGCTCCGCCTCGTACATCCGCGCCTTCAGCATGCCCATCGCGGTCGCGCGGTTCTTGTGCTGCGACCGATCGTTCTGGCTCGCGACGACGATCCCGGTCGGGATGTGCGTGATACGCACCGCCGAATCGGTCGTGTTGACGTGCTGCCCGCCCGCGCCCGAAGCACGATAGGTGTCGATCTTGAGGTCGCCTTCGTTGATCTCGATCTCGATATTGTCATCGATCACCGGATAGACCCAGACGCTGGAAAAGCTGGTGTGACGGCGCGCCGAGCTGTCATAGGGCGAAATGCGGACGAGGCGGTGGACGCCGCTTTCGGTCTTGGCATAGCCATAGGCATTCTCGCCCTTGACCAGCATCGTCGCCGATTTGAGGCCCGCCTGTTCGCCCGCCTGATATTCGATCAGTTCGACCTTCATGCCGCGCTTTTCGGCCCAGCGCATATACATGCGCTGCAACATTTCGGCCCAGTCCTGGCTTTCGGTGCCGCCGGCGCCGGCGTGAACCTCGATATAGCAGTCATAGCTGTCGGCTTCGCCCGCGAGCAACGCCTTTATCTTGTCCTCTTCGGCGCGCGCCGCCAGCGTGGCGAGCGACTGCACCGCGTCATCGACCAGCGCCTCGTCGCCCTCCATCTCGGCAAGTTCGATCAGTTCGACCGTATCGCCCATCTCCTTTTCGATCGACCGCGTCGCGGTGATCGCCTCGTCGAGACGGCGGCGTTCGCGCATGACATCCTGCGCCGCCTTGGGATTGTCCCAAAGCGTCGGGTCCTCGACCTTCGCATTGAGTTCGTCGAGGCGGCGCACCGCGCGGTCCCAGTCGAGGAAACGGCGCAAGAGCGCCAGCGCGGCGTTGATGGTATCGACATGATCCTGCGCTTCGGCGCGCATGGTCTTTGCTCCTGAAACTGTAGGCGACGGCCATAGTGGCTCAGCCGCGCGAGGCAAGCCGTCAGATGATACCGCCGCGGTCGTCGAGGAAGTCGGCGTCGCTGCGCCGGCCATTGCCTTCCTGCACCGGCGCATCGGGTCGCTTGGCGGATGCAGCGGGCTTGATCTCTTCTTCGCGGATCGTCCGGCGCGGTTCGCTTTCGGGCTTGAAGGCTTCCCAGATGATCGCCGCCTTGGGGTCTGTGTATAAGAGACAGGGCCATGGTGCGGGCGACGGTGCAGCTGGGTGCCGTCGCCCTGCTGCTGCGCGGCGTGCTCTCCACGACGGAGGCCGTGCTCGCGTTCGTGGCGCTCATGCTCGCCGAGGGTGACGACCTCGCCGGCGGCGGCCTCGGCGACGACGTCGGGGGTGCCGCCGACGAACCAGACGTCGGTCGGGCCGGTGGTCGTCCCCGTCTTGCCGAACAGCGGCACGTTCAGATCGCGCAGCACCTGCGCGGTCCCGCGCTGGACGACGCCTTCGAGCATATGGACGACCTGGTAGGCGGTCATCGGGTCCATCAGCTGCTTGCCCGACGGCGTGAAGCGCGGCATCGGCTTGCCATCCCAATCGTCGCTGTTGCACCCCTCGCAGGGCCTCCAGTTCTTGGGGAAAATCACCTTGCCGCGGCGATCCTGGACATAGTCGATCAGTCGGGGCTTGAGCTCGCGGCCGTGGTTCGCGAGCATCGAAAAGGCGTTGACCATCTTTTCGACCGTCGTCGACCCGGCGCCGAGCGCGGTCGACAGATAGGGTTCGTGCGTCCCGATCCCCATCGTCTTGATCGTTTCGACGATCGGTTCCATCCCGATCTGGCTCGCCGTCCTGACCGTCATCAGGTTGCGCGACTGTTCGAGGCCCCAGCGCATCGTATGCTCGCCGCTGCCACTCGCGCCGCCGAAGTTGCGGAAGCATTTGTTGCCGAAGCGCGCGCCCTGATAGACGCAGAAGGGGCCGTCAACGATCAGCGTCGCCGGCGTCATGCCATTGTCGAGTGCCGTCGCATAGACGAAGGGCTTGATCGTCGACCCCGGCTGGCGTTCGGCCTGGGTCGCGCGGTTGAACGGCGACAGGCGGACGTCGAACCCGCCCTGCATCGCATAGACGCGGCCCGAATGGGGGCTTTCGACGACCATGCCGCCCGACACTTCGGGGATGTTCTTCAGCGTATATACGCCGGGCCCGGTCGCCTTGACCGCGATCAGGTCGCCCGGGCGCATCGCCGAAAAGGCGCTGCCGCCCGTCTTGCGATAGCCCATGCTCGCGGCGCCTGCGGGCAGGCGGCCCTCTTCGCCGTCGGCAAAGCCGATGCGCGCCTCGCCGGCCGTTTTGGCGAGCACTGCGGCCACGCGCCAATTGTCGTAGTCGATGCCGATGAAGCTCGATGCGAGGCGGCTGCGCCATTTGTCGTCGGCCTCGATCCGCGCAATCGGTCCCGACCAGCCCTTGCCGGTGTCGTAGCGGACGAGGCCGCGGCGCAGCGCGCCGGTCGCGGCCTGCTGCATCTTGTCGTCATAGGGGGTACGCACCCAAAGCCCGCCGCCATAGACGCTGAGGGGGCCGTCCTCGGGGGTCTCGCCGAACTGGTCGATCAGCTGGCGGCGCACCTCTTCCATATAATAGCCGCCGACCTGCGCGACCGCCTTGTTGCCCGTTTCAGAGAGGCCGAGCGGCATCGCCTGCGCGGCGTCGCGCTGCGCCGCGGTGATCCAGCCGTTGCGGAACATTTCGGAAAGCACGAAATTGCGCCGCGCGATCGCCTTGTCGGTATTGCGCGCGCGGCCGTAGGTTTCGGGTGCCTTGGGCAAAATGGCGAGGAAGGCCATTTCGTGAAGCGCGAGCTGATCGACATCCTTGTCGAAATAGGCGCGCGCCGCGGCCTGGACGCCGAAGCTGCGACGGCCGAGCGGAATTTCGTTCAGATACAGTTCGAGGATCTGCTGCTTTGTCAGCGCCGCCTCGATCCGCTTGGCGAGGATCGCCTCGCGAATCTTGCGAGTATAGCTGACCTCGCCCGTCAGCAGCAGATTCTTCGCCACCTGTTGCGTGATCGTCGACGCGCCGACCGGACGGCCGTCGCGCTTCAGGTTGGTCAGGATCGCGGTCGCGATGCCGGGATAGTCGATCCCGCCATGTTCGAAGAAGGTGCGGTCCTCGGCCGCGAGAAAGGCGCGGACGAGAAGCTGGGGATATTCGGCATATTCCAGCTGGACGCGGCGCTCGCGTGCATAGCTGTGGACGGGCTTGCCCTCGCCGTCGCGCACCATCGTCGGCAGCGGCGGCTGATAGTCGCGCAGCTGGTCGACCGAAGGCAGGTTACGCGCGAAGATCGCCCACAGCAGCGCCAGTGCGGCCACGCCCGCCAGCGCAAGATAGCCGAGCCAGCGGAACCAGCGCCGCGTCCACATCTGCCGGAACCAGCCAATGACGGCGTTGCTGTCGCGGCGCAGGCGGTAACGGAAGTGGGACGTGCTGTCGGCGACCATGATTGGCCTGCCTCAGGGGGGTCAGGTCGAGCAACAGTCCGCCCAGCATGGCGGTAACATCGGCAAGGACGGCATCGGCCGGCACGCAGTCTTCTTCATTCGTCATCTCTTCGGCGGCAAAGCCAAGCTCGACCGCGAGGCGAAGCCGGCGCCACAACCTGTCCCGGCCAATAGCAGGCAAATGCGGAGCGCATGCATCGGTCAGCCGGTCGGTGACGTGGCGATGCGATTCGAGCCGGACATGGACGAGCCGCGGGGTCGCGTGGAGCGCGCGCAAGGTCCACACCGCGCCCGGTTCGGCGCGCGTCACCGCGGCGGTTTCGGCGAGCAGTTCGCCGATATGCCCGGCCATCGCCGCGATGCCGCCGCTCCGGTGCCGCTCGATCCACGCCTCCAGCACCGCATTCTGCCGCTCCATCAGCCGGCGGCCCAATGCTTCGAGAACCGCATATTTGTCGCCGAAATAGCGATAGAGTGCGGGCGGGCTCAGCCCCGCCTCGGCGGCGATCCGGTTGGTCGAAATGCGCTCGATGCCCTCTTCGGCGAGGAGCAGGCCCGCGACATCGAGCAGCCGGTCATAGGTGGCGCGCGCGCGGTCCTGCTTCGGCGGCGCCTTCGCCGCGACGCTCATCGCGCGCGGCCGCGCGCGCTCACCGGCCAGATGGCGACGAGCGTGTCGCCTGCGATGACATGATAATGGTCATAGAGATTGACGGTCGGGTCGCAGTGCGGGACGGTCAGCGTCACCGGATCGCCCGGCGCCATCCGTTCGCCGATGCCGGGCGCGACCAGCGCGGCATGTTCGTCGCCCATGAAGGCGAAGAAGCTGTCCGTGGGCGCGCCGCGCCGGACCACGGCGACCCCGCCGTCGGTCGACAGCGATTTGAACCCCGCATCGATGGTGACGAGACCGCTATGATTGGCGCTGACGACGCGCGCATCGACACCGAGCGCAACCTCGAACGGTACCGCGCCGTCGCCGGTCAGATCGCAGTCGCAATATTGCTTGTCCATGAAGACGTAGGAGCCCGCCTGCAGCTCGGTAAAGACGCCCAGGTCGAGGTCGATATGGTGCGTTCCCGTCCCCGAGCCGCTGACGATTTCCGCCGCGAAATCCGCGTCGGCAAGCGCGGCGAGCACGGTCTTCAGATAGTCGGTGCGCTCGACGATCGCGGCGCGGCGCTCGGCATAATCCTCGATATGTTGCTGCGACCCGCAATAATATTGGACGCCGCGCCAGCGCAGCGCCGGAAGCGCGGCGATGGCGCGCGCAAGGTCGACCGCCTTTTCGGGCGAGGCGACGCCGGTCCGCGCGATGCCGGGATCGATGTCGATCAACACGTCCAGCGTCGCGCCCTGCGCCGCAAGCGCGGCATCGATCCGCCGCGCGACATCGGGATGATCGACCGTCGCCATCAACCCGTCCGCCCGCGTCGCCAGCGCCGCAAGCCGCTCGATCGCGTGCGGCGCGGCGACCGGCGAGGTGATGAGGATGCCGGTGATGCCGCCATCGGCAAGCGCCTCCGCCTCGCCGATCTTCGCGCAGCAGACCCCGGCGGCGCCCGCCGCAAGCTGGCGCTTCGCGATATCGACGCTCTTGTGGGTCTTGGCATGGGGCCTGAGGCCGATGCCGCGCGCAGCGGCCAGCCCGGCCATCGCCGCAATATTGCGGTCGAGCGCGTCGATATCGAGGACGAGTACCGGCGTATTGAGGTCGGCGCGCGACCCCTGCCGGCCGACGAGATGGGCGTGCAAGGTCAGATCGTCGCTCATGAAAACAGCGCCTCCAGATGCGGGTTCAGAAATTTGCCATGCGGATCGGCGGCGCGGCGGACCGCGCGATAGCGTTCGGCCATCGGATAGAGCGCATCGACATCGGCGCGCGTCAATGTGTGGCGCTTCGCCCAATGCGGCCGCCCGCCATGCGCCCGGAAAATCGCCTCGGCACCGGCAAAATGATCCGCCCATGGCATTTTCGCATATTGGTGCATCGAGATCGCAGCGACCGGCCCCGCGTTCATCGGACTCATCCAGATATCGTCGGCGGCGACGGTGCGATATTCGAAGGGAAAGGTCACGGGCAAACGCCCGGCGCGAATCCAGCCGATCACCGCGTCGAGCGCGGCGAGGCCCGCGGCGCGCGGCAGTTCATATTCCATTTCCTCGAAACGGATCGTGCGGTCGGACGGAAAGATGCTGTGCGCGGGGCCGCGCCGCTCGCCGTCGAAGCGCGTCTTCATCATCGCGCGCTGGAGCAGCGGGGTCAGAAAGGGCGCGAAGGCCGCGATGTCGAGCGCGCGGCGGAACGCGCTTTCGTCGACATCGCTCGTCGAGCGCGGCGGATCGCACGGGTCGCACGGCGTCAACGTCTTCAGAATCACATGCTCGGCGTGCGGAAATATCCAGAATTCGATGTGGCGGTGCTGCTCGGCAAGCTCGTCGTAGCTTTCGCGGATTTCGTCCCAGCGCCTTTTCTCGATCCGTTCGACCAGATGAAAGGCGGGGACGACGGCAACCTCGATCTCGGTCGCGATGCCGAACAGCCCGAGCGACAGCCGCTGCGCCGCGAACAGATCGGGGTTTTCCTGCGCGTCGCACCAGCGTGTCGCGCCGTCGGCGCCGATCAGCCGGAAGCCCCGCGCAAAGGTCGACAGCGAGCCGAGATCGACGCCGGTCCCGTGCGTGCCCGTCGCCATCGCGCCCGCCAGCGCCTGCGGATTGACATCGCCCTGGTTAGCGAGCGCAAGGCCGTGCTGCCACAGCGCCTCGGTCAGCCGCTTGATGCTCCATCCTGCCGGGATGCGCGCGGTCTGACGATCGGGGGCGATACTGAGCTCGCCCGCCATCGCGTCGAGGCTGACGATCAGTTCGTCCGACCGGCATAGCGGCATGAAGCTGTGCCCGGCGCCGACCGCGCGCACCTTGGCGGCCTCGCGCACCAGCGCGGAAAGCGCCGCCTCGTTCGTCGGTCGTGCCACCGTTGCCGGGGCACGGACGCTACCCGACCAGTTGCTCCATCCTGCCTCCGCCGTCGCCATGCCACTCTCCCGCCGCGAACGGGACGGAAGCTGCGCGCCCGCAAAAAGTTAGTCAAGACTAACTTTTTGGTTCAGCGGCCGACGGCGGCGATCTGCCGCGCAAAATGAACCTGGATGGCGTCGCGGACGCCGCGCGCGACCTTTTTCTGCCCCGCCGCCGAAGCCAGAAATTCCGAATCATCCTTGTTCGAGATGAAGCCGGTTTCGAACAGGATCGACGGCGTATCGGGAGCCTTCAGCACGACGAAGGATGCAAAACGGTGCGCGGTGGTGCGGAAGGTGACATCGTCCGCCGCCTCACGCTGGAGCAGACGGGCGAAATCGGATGCGACATTCATCGTCTCGCGCTGCGTCAGGTCGAGCAGGATCGACGAGACTTCGCCGCTGTGCGCGCCCAGATCGACGCCGTTGATGATATTCGCCTTGTTCTCGCGCGCCGCAAGCCGCGCCGCCTCGCGGTCGGAGGCGACTTCGGACAGCGTATAGACCGACGCGCCATGCGCCTCTTCATTCTCGGCCGCGTCGGCATGGATCGAAATGAACAGGTCGGCCTTCAGTCGCCGCGCGATGCCATAGCGTTCCTCGAGCACCAGAAAGCGGTCGTCGGAGCGGGTGAGCGCGACGCGAACGCGGCCGCTGGCAACCAGATCGTCGCGGATCGCGCGCGCGATTCCGAGCGTGATGTCCTTTTCGCGCTTGCCGCTGTGCGGCGAAATCGCGCCCGGATCGTGCCCGCCATGGCCGGCGTCGATGACGACTAGCGGCAGGCGTGGATTATTCGGCCCTTCGATCTTGGGCAGCGCCGGCGCCGGCTTGGGTGCGCCGATCGGCACGGTGACGCTGTAGCGCTTTTCGGGGGGCTTGGCGCGAAAGTTGAGCGGCGGCTGCCATTCGGTGCGCGGCGTCTTGGCGGCGCGTTCGAACTCGTCGGCCGAGACGGGACGCAAGCGTAGCGACAGGCTGCGCCCGTCGGCGGCGAAGCGCCGCCCCTGACGCACCGCGCTGACAAGCCCGCTGCCCTGCGGCGAACGGCCGGGATCGGCGCCCAGAATGTCGAGCGCGATACGGTCGGGTCCGGCGAGGACGAAGGCCGACGCGCCCGCGACGACGTCGGCAAAGCGCAGCGTCACCTCGCGGTCGCCGATTTCGACCGCGCGAATATCGCCCGCGATCGCCGCCGGTATCGACAGGATCGTCGCGATCAGGACAAGGATCAGGCCCATCGCCCGGTTATGCCGCCCCCGGCGCGCGATGGTCCAGCGCTTATTCGAAAACATGAGGGCTCCGGCCGCAAAAAAGGATGAACCAGTCATTAGCCATCGCCCGTCAAATCGCGGTCAACCGGCACGGTTAACAGGCGATTCAGCACGAATTGCGCAAAACGCCTTGTCGGCGTGCGCGAACATTCCCATGTGTCTGCCGTGCTTTGGGTTGCCGTTGGTCCGTGCCGATGCTAGCACCCGACACACTGACGGTGTCCGACCCGATCCCGTCCGGCCTTTTGAGGGGAAAGGCTGACCCGCGCGATTCGCGGTTCATGGCCTCCCCGGCGCCGGACATGCGGGGAAAGACATGTCCGTCAGTCCACCCGGATGACCGGGCGGCGGCCGACCCCATTCCAGCGTCGCCTGCCATAACGGTCACCCCGTAACAGGTTGATGCCGTATGAGGCTTGCCATGCCCTCTTCCCATGCCGACGCAGTCGCATTTGCGCCGCGCGTCGACGTGACGGAAGACCGCATGCGCGTCCAGGACCGGACGCGGGCCACGCGCGGCAATAACGTCTTTTTCCGTTTGAACCCTATCGACCGCAGCCGCCCTCCACGGGCGGCGGCGGCCTTTTTGTTTGGCGCGCTGCGGCGCGCCTGGAGTGATAATAATGACCACGCGCATGTTGATCGACGCGCGGCACCGGGAAGAAACCCGGGTCGCCGTCACCAAGGGAAACCGCATCGAGGAGTTTGATTTCGAGTCCGCCGAGCACAAGCAGCTCAAGGGCAATATCTATCTGGCCAAGGTAACCCGCGTCGAACCGTCGCTGCAGGCGGCGTTCGTGGAATATGGCGGCAATCGCCACGGCTTCCTGGCCTTCAGCGAAATCCACCCCGACTATTACCAGATCCCGAAGGAAGACCGCGAAGCCTTGCTGCGCGAAGAGGCGGAGCATGCCGCCGAAGCCGCGATGCGCGCCGAGGAAGACCTCGACGAGCTGGAAGGCGATGTGGCCGATGTCGACGAGCCCGGCGACGATGACGCCGCCGTTGCCGCCCCCGAAACCATCGGCGAGGACAGCGACGACGATGGCCGCCAAGATTCCGCGGACGACGCCGAGGGCGAAGATGGCGAAGAAGCGCGCGACGATCGCGACGACAAGGGTCGCCGGGGCCGCGGGCGTGGCCGGGGGCGCAAGGGCGGCCGCGGACGCGGACGCCGCGACGAGGATGAAAATGGCGAAAGCCGCATGTCGCTGCGCCGCAAGTACAAGATTCAGGACGTCATCCGTCGCCGCCAAGTGATGCTGGTGCAGGTCGTCAAGGAAGAGCGCGGCAACAAGGGTGCGGCGCTGACCACCTATCTGTCGCTGGCCGGCCGCTATTGCGTGCTGATGCCGAACACGATGCACGGCGGCGGGATCAGCCGCAAGATTTCGAACGGCGCCGATCGCCGCAAATTGAAGGCGATGATCGACGAGCTCAACCTGCCGCCGTCGATGGGCTGCATCGTCCGCACCGCGGGGATGAGCCGCACCAAGACCGAGATCAAGCGCGACTTCGACTATCTCGCCCGGCTGTGGGACGAGATTCGCGAAAAGACGCTGGGGTCGAGCGCGCCGGCGCTGATCCATTCGGACAGCGACCTTGTGAAACGTGCGATCCGCGACATCTATCACCGCGACATCGAGGAAGTGCTCGTCGAGGGCGAAGAGGGCTATAAGGCGGCGAAGCAGTTCATGAAGCTGCTGATGCCCAGCCACGCCCGGCGCGTGAAGCAATATGCCGACCCCGTTTCGCTCTATCAGCGCTATGGCGTCGAAGATCAGCTCGCCGGGATGCTCAATCCGGTCGTTCAGCTGAAATCGGGCGGCTATCTCGTCATCAACCCGACCGAGGCGCTGGTGTCGATCGACATCAACTCGGGCCGCTCGACGCGCGAGCATAATATCGAGCAGACCGCGCTCAGCACCAACCTTGAGGCGGCACACGAAATCGCCCGCCAGCTTCGCCTGCGCGACATGGCGGGCCTGATCGTCATCGACTTCATCGACATGGATCATGGCTCGAACGTCCGCAAGGTCGAGCGCGCGATGAAGGATGCGCTCAAGAATGACCGCGCGCGCATCCAGGTCGGCCGCATCTCGGGCTTCGGCCTGATGGAAATGAGCCGCCAGCGGCTGCGCACCGGCGTGCTCGAAGCGTCGACGCGCCCCTGCCCGCATTGCGAAGGCACCGGCCTCGTCCGCACCGCATCGTCGGCGGGTCTCAGCGCGCTGCGCCTGATCGAAGAGGAAGCCGCACGCGGCAAGGGCAGCAAGATCATCCTGCGCGCGAGCCAGGAAGCGACCTTCTATCTCCTCAACGAAAAGCGCCGCGAACTGCGCGATATCGAGGATCTGTACGGCGTCAGCGTCGAAATCCTGCCCGACGGCGAAACCGAAGGCGCGCGCATGGCGATCGAGGTCGGCGGCCCGCCGCCCGTTCAGCGCCGCAGCTTCGCCCCGATCGCGCCGATCGAGGATGATGATGACGACGATATCGTCGACGAAGAGGATATCGAAGAAGAGGAAGAAGAAGCCGAACGCCCCGCGCGCCGCGAACGCGAGCGTGAAGAGGGCGATGCCGATGGCGAAGGCGGACGCAACAAGCGCCGCCGGCGTCGCCGCCGCGGTCGTCGCGGTCGCCGCGATGACGAGGGCAACGAAACCGCCGAGGGCGAAACGGCTTCCGAAGAGGCCGAGGAAACCGACGGCGACGGCGACGACGAAGCCGGCGCCGATGGTGCGGCGGAACCCGTAGCCGCCGAAGCGAGCGAGGAAGGCGAAGCCAAGCCGCGTCGTCGCCGCGGCGGCCGCGGTCGCAAGAAGGTCGAGGCCGAAGCCGTCGAAGCCGAGGCAGGCGACGCGGACACGACTGCGCCCGAACCGGAAGCCGTCGAAGCCCCCGCCCCCGAAGCCCCTGCGGCCGAAGAAAAGCCGAAGCGCAAACGCGCGCCGCGCAAGACCAAGGCGGCGATCGCTGCCGAAGCGGCCGCGGTCGAAGCCGCCGACGCAAGCAGCGAAGCGCCCGAGGCTCCTGTCGCCGACGTGCCGGTAGAGGAAGCAGAACCCGCCAAGCCCGCGCCGAAAAAGCGCGCCAGCCGCAGCAAGAAGGCGGCCGCCGCCGAAGCGCAGCCCGCCGAAGCAACCGCAAGCGCTCCGCAGGGCGATTCCACGGTCGAAGCCATCCCTGCCGACGCCGAAGGCGACGCCCCTGAGGGCGGACCCCGTCGCGGCTGGTGGCAGCGCACCTTCGGCAACTGACGCGCCTGAATTGCATGAAAAGACGGGCCCTCGCGCAAGCGGGGGCCCTTTTTTCGGACAGGCGCCGCAGTAGCGGCCATCACGCACCTTGCGCCCGCGCGGCTGGCGCCCCAATAAGTCTCCATGGCTTCATTCGAGGTTCAGACGCGCGGCGCAAGACGGGCGGCGATGATCGCGCCATCCCCGTCCCACATCCTGGCCCGGCCGGGCGCCTGGCGCGCCGCGCTGCGCCTGCTGCTGACGCTCGTCGCCATGGTGGCGGTTGCTGCGCGGCCGGTGATGGCGCAGTCGATGCTGCGCGACGCCGAAACCGAGGCGCTCTTCCAGGACATGGTCGATCCGCTGCTCGTCGCGGCGGGGCTGCGTCCCGGACAGGTGCGCGTCCACCTGCTCGGCGATCGCAGCATCAACGCGTTCGTGGCGGGCAGTCAGGACATCTATGTCTTTAGCGGCCTGATCGAGACCGCCGACAGCGCCAACGAAGTGCAGGGCGTACTCGCCCACGAGCTCGGCCATATCATGGGCGGCCACGCCATCCGCGCCAGCGACGGCGCCAAGACCGCAACGGGCATCTCGCTGCTCAGCCTGCTGCTCGGCGCCGCGGCGATCGCGGCGGGCGGCGGCGATGCCGGTATGGGCATCATGATGGCGGGGCAACAGGCCGCGCTCGGCAAATATCTGGCGTTCAGCCGGGTTCAGGAAGCGACCGCCGACGCCGCCGGTGCGCAATATCTGTCGAAGGCAGGGATCAGCGGCAAAGGCAGCCTCGATTTCTTCAAGAAGCTGCAGAATCTCGAATTCCGCTACGCCGTCAAACAGGATGATGATCAGGCCTACAGCCGCACGCACCCGCTGTCGGGCGATCGCATCCAGGCGCTCCGCGAAGTCTATGTCGTCGATCCGGCGTGGGACAAGCCAAGCGATCCCCAGCTCGAAGCCCGCTTTCAGCGCGTGAAGGCCAAGCTGCTCGGCTATATGGAAGAGCCCGAGCGGACGCTGCGCAAATATCCCGAAAGCGACAAGAGCGTGCCCGCGCGCTACGCCCGCGCTTACGCTTGGCACAAGAGCGCCTATCCGCAAAAGGCGCTGGACGAGGTCGATGCCCTGATCGCCACCAATCCCGAAGACCCGTATTTCCTCGAGCTCGAAGGCCAGGTCTTGCTCGAATCCGGACGGCCCAAGGAAGCGATTCCGCCGCTACGCAAGGCGGTCGCCAATTCGAAATCACAGCCGCTGATCGCCTCGACCCTCGGCCATGCGCTGATCGCGACCGAGGACCCGGCCAATTTTCCCGAGGCCGAAAAGGTGCTGAAAACCGCCGTCGCGCTCGATAACGAGAATCCGTTCGCCTGGTATCAGCTCGGAATCGTCTATGCGAACCGCGGCGATCAGGCGCGCGCCGCGCTCGCCTCGGCGGAACGCTACAGTCTCGAGGGTGGACAGCCGATGCTCGCGCTGCGTAATGCCGAAATGGCGATGCAGGGCCTGCCGCAAGGATCGCCCGACTGGATTCGTGCACAGGATATTTCGATGGTTGCGCGCGCCGAGGTAGAACGGACGCGCAAACGGCGCTAGATTCACGACGAAATTCGGGGATGCATCGCAATTTCGCGAATGCACAAGGGCGACAAGTGACAGACAAGAAAGACGAATATTATCAGCCGTGGTTGCGCGACCCGTCGCCGGCGCCCGAGCCCCTGCCGCGCGCCGACGAGGGACTGGCAAAGCCGAAGGACGCCCCGCCCGTCGGCATCGACGTCGGCCGCTATACGCCGAAGCCCGCCCCGGCGCGCGATCCGCGCGTCACGGGGGAGCAGCTGAAGGCCGGCGCGGCGCGGCTGTGGAGTGCGATCCGGCACGGCGCTGCGGCCTTTGCCGACTGGACGATCGATGTCGGCGAACGCGCCGACATACCCGCGCGCGTCGAGGCGATGGAGATACCGCGACGGACGCGCGACCTTGCGCAGCGTTCGGGCCGCGGCGCCGCGCGCGCCGCGCGCGCCGTCGGACGCGGATCGGCGAAGGCGGCGCGCAGCGCAGCGAGCGCGAGCGGCGAGGCGTGGGACAAGATGGCGCTGGGCGACAAGGTCGCGAAAATTTCCAGCGAAGCCGGACGCGGGATCGGCGAAGTCGCGGGCAAGACGAAGGCCGGGATAGGTCAGGTTGCCGAAGAGCTTGCGCCGCCGCCCTCGGGGCTCGAACAATTGCTCGCGCGCGAAGAAGCCGAGGCGCGCGCCGCCGACGCCCAGAATGCGGGCGACCTCCCCCTCTTTGCCGGCGAGGCGATCCCCGCGACCTTGGCCGAAACGCAAGCCAAAGCGGCGGCGATAGCCGCCGTGCCGGACGATGATCGCACCCCGCATGTCGCAGCCCCGGCCAAACCCAAGCCCGCGCGCGCCAAGGCGATGACCGCGGGCCGTTTGCCGCAGCGCCAGGGAGGAATGATGGACGGCGTATCGACGCGCACCCTGCTGATCGGCGGCATCGCCGCGCTCGCACTGCTCGGCGCGACCTTCTGGCTTGGCGGCCGCTTCGGCGGCGGCATGAGCAAGAGCGAGGTCGAGACGATCGTCGGCGACTATATTCGCGCTAATCCCGAGATCATCCCCGAGGCGCTGGAGGCGCAGCGCGACCGCGAAATGGCGAAGGCGATCGACGCGATCCGCCCCGCACTCGAAAAGCCTTACGCCGGCGCCTGGGCGGGCAATGCCGACGGCGACGTCACACTGGTCGTCTTCACCGACTATGCCTGCGGCTTCTGCCGGGCGAGCGTGCCCGACGTCGACCGGCTGGTCCGCGAGGACAAAAGGCTGAAGGAGGCGCTGTTCCAGCGCGAACTCGACGCGAACCTCGCGATCGCAACCCAGCTTCAACTCAACGCGACCCCCACCTGGGTCGTCGGGGACCAGCTTTTCCAGGGGCAGGTCGGCTATGACGCGCTGAAGCGCGCCATCGCCAAGGCCCGGTCCAAGAGCTGAGGCGCGCGGGCTTGGCGACCGTCACGCACGATCAGGCGCTCGCCAACGCCCGGCATCTGCTGGCGGGTCAGCCTGCGGCGGCGCTGGCGCAGGCGCAGGCGATTATCGAGGTTGTTCCGACATCGGCCGCCGCCCACCGCCTTGCTGCGCACGCGCTGCGCGCGCTCGGACGCGAGGATGAGGCGCAGGCGGCCGCGCTCGACGCCGTTGGCGCGGCGATCCACGATCCGGAGATGATCGCGGCGGCGCTCGCCCTCGCCGAAGATCGGCTGCCCGATGCCGAGGCCGCGCTGCGCGGACGCCTGCGCGACGACGCCACCGATGTCGCGGCGATCCGCATGCTGGCCGAGGTCGCCGGGCGTATCGGCCGTTATGGCGATGCCGAAAAGCTGCTGATGCGGGCGGTCGAACTCGCGCCGGGGTTCGGCGCCGCCCGCGCCAATCTGGCGACGGTCTATTACAAGCAGAATCGCTTTGCGGAAGCCGTCGCGGCGCTCGATTCCGTGCTCGGCGACGATCCCGACAATCCGGCCCACGCCAATCTGAAGGCCGCCGCCCTCGGCCGTATCGGCGGCTATGACGAAGCGATCGCGCTGTACGAAGAATTGACCCGCCGCTTTCCCGGCCACGCCAAATTGTGGATGAGCTATGGTCATATGCTCAAGACGGTCGGGCGGCAGGACGACAGCATCGCGGCCTATCGCCATGCGCTCGCCACCGATCCCGGGCTGGGCGAAATCTGGTGGAGCCTCGCCAATCTGAAGACCATTCGGTTCGACGCCGCCGACCGATCCGCCATGGAAGCTGCGCTCGTCGATGCGGCGCCAACGGACGAGGCGCGCGCGGACGACCGGCTCCATCTGCACTTCGCGCTTGGCAAGGCCTATGACGATGCCGGCGATCATGCCGCAGCCTTTCGTCACTACGCAGCAGGCAATGCGATCCGGTCGGCGCAACTCGGCTATGATCCGGCTGATACGCGCGCCACGGTCGATGCCATCATCGCCCATTTTCCGGCCGAACGCTTTGCGGCAATGGCCGGTGCGGGCGCGCCCGATCCCGATCCGATTTTCGTCCTCGGCCTGCCGCGCGCGGGTTCAACGCTGATCGAGCAAATTCTGGCAAGCCATAGTGCGATCGAAGGCACGATGGAATTGCCCGATATTCCGGCGCTGGCGCTCAGCCTCGGGCGCGATGCGAAGGGCGACCCGCGTCGCTGGGTCGAAGCACTGGCCGATCTGCCCTCCGATGCGCTGGCCGACCTCGGCCGGCAATTCCTGGCGCGCACTGCAGTCCAGCGCAAAACGGACAAGCCCTTCTATATCGACAAGCTTCCGAACAACTGGCTTTACCTGCCCTTCATTCGCCTGACCCTGCCCTGCGCCAAGATCATCGATGCTCGGCGCCACCCGCTCGATTGCTGCTGGTCGAACTTTCGCCAGCATTTCGCCAAGGGTCAGGCGTTCAGCTATGGGCTGGAGGATATCGGTGCCTATTATCGCGACTATGTCCGCCTGATGGCGCATATCGACGCGGTCCAGCCGGGCCGGGTTCACCGCGTTATCCACGAGGCGCTGCTCGACGATCCGGAGGGCGAGGTTCGCGCGATGCTCTCCTATCTGAACGTCCCGTTCGACGAGGCCTGCCTGGCCTTTTACGCCAATGATCGCGCCGTGCGTACCGCGTCGAGCGAACAGGTGCGCCGCCCCATCAACCGCGACGGCGTCGATCAATGGCGCCCCTATGACGCATGGCTCGCCCCGCTCAAGGCGGCGCTCGGTCCGGTGCTGGAAGCTTATCCGGGGGTTCCACTGCTCGCCGACTAGCCCGCCGCGCGCAAATACGTTGCCTTTGAGCAACAGCAGCCGACATTTTCGACCAATGCGCGCACCGGTGCGATGACAATGCTTGCGCTTGCGCTGCACCGCGTCATTCTCCGTCACATTGTTGTCATCGAGGGGGGTCTCTATGCGGAATGTTTCGGCAGTGTTGGCGAAAGGCAGCGCGCTGCTGCTCGGCAGCACGATCCTGTGCACGTCGGGAACGGCGCTCGCACAGCAAACGGCGCCGGCCAATGGCGACGACATCGTCGTCACGGCTTCGAAGCGCGAGCAGAATCTGCAGGACGTGCCGATGGCGATCACCGCGCTCGGCACCGAAAGACTGGCCGAGTTGCAGGTCAAGGAATTTCAGGACGTCGTCAAATTCCTGCCGTCGGTGACGATCCAGACGGCCGCACCGGGCTTTGCCCAGGTCTATTTCCGCGGCGTGTCGTCGGGCGAGAATGCAAACCATTCAGCCTCGCTGCCGACCGTCGGCACTTATCTCGACGAAATGCCGGTAACGACCATTCAGGGCGCGCTGGATATCCATGCCTATGATCTTTCGCGCGTCGAGGCACTCGCCGGGCCGCAGGGCACGCTGTATGGCGCAAGTTCGATGGCGGGCACGATCAAGCTTGTCACCAACAAGCCCGACACCAGCGGCACCTATGGCGAGATCGGGGCCGAGATCAATTCGGTCGCGCACGGCAATTTCGGCGGTGTCGCCGAAGGCTTCATCAACGCGCCGCTCGGCGAGCGCGCGGCGCTGCGCCTCGTCGGCTGGTACCGCCACGATGCCGGCTATATCGACAATATTCCGGGCAGCCGCACCTATCCGACCAGCGGCATCGTCCAGAATAATTCCGCCTATGTCGAAAATAACTACAACGACGCCGACACCTATGGCGCGCGCCTCGCGCTCGGGATCGAGCTCGACGACAATTGGACGCTGCGTCCGACGATCATGGGCCAGATCCAGAAGACGAACGGCAGCTATTCGCAGGAGCGGTCGAGCGCCGTCACCGGCCAGCTGCAGACCGTCCAGTACAATCCCGAATGGAGCAAGGACAAATGGCTGCAGGCGGCCCTGACGATCGAGGGCAAGCTCGGCAATTGGGATCTGACCGTCACCGGCGGCCACCTGCGCCGCCGCACCGACGTCGCGAGCGACTATTCGGATTATTCCTATTTCTATGACGCGCTCTACGGTTCGGGCTATTATCTGCGCGACAATGCGAACAATCTGATCAGCCCCAATCAGTATATCAACGGCATCGACCGTTATAAGAAGAGCTTTGTCGAGGCACGCATCGCGTCGCCCGCCGATGCGCCGATCCGCTTTATCGGCGGCGTGTTCTGGCAGCGCCAGAGTCACAATATCGAACAGAATTACATCATCGACAATCTGGCCGACGATCTGAAGGTGCCCGGCACGGCCAGCGACATCTGGCTGACCAAGCAGTTCCGCGTCGACCGCGACTATGCCGCGTTCGGCGAGCTCAGCTACGACATCACCGACAAGCTGACGCTGACCGGTGGCGGCCGTCTGTACAAGTTCGACAACAGCCTGGTCGGCTTCTTCGGCTATTCGGCGGGCGTGTCGAGCCGAACCGGCGTCGCCGCCTGCTTCGGTCCGGCAATCGTTGCCGGGTCGCCCTGTACCAATCTCGACAAGCGGACCAAGGATACCGGCTTCATTCACAAGCTGAACCTGACGTACAAGCTCAGCGACAATGCCTTGATCTATGGCACCTGGTCGCGCGGCTTCCGTCCCGGCGGGATCAATCGCCGCGGCACCCTGCCGCCCTATGGTCCGGATACGCTCGACAATTATGAATTCGGCTGGAAGACCAATTGGGGTCCGGTGCGCTTCAACGGCGCGATCTATCAGGAGGACTGGAAAGACATTCAGCTTTCCTTCCTCGGGCTCAACGGTCTGACCGAAATCCGCAACGCGGGCGTAGCGCGCATTCGCGGCATCGAACTCGACCTCGGCTATCGCGAGGGCGGCTTCTCGATCAACGCCGGGATGAGCTACAATGATGCGCAGATTCGCCGCGATTTCTGCCTGATCGCGAACAGCAGTTTCGACTGCACCCTGCCCGGCAGCGACGGTGCGACCAATGCGCTGCTCGCCCCGTCGGGAACGCAGCTTCCGGTGACGCCGAAGTTCAAGGGCAATCTGGTCACGCGCTACGAATTCCCGATCGGCGGGCTGGGCGGGCATGTCCAGTTCGCGCTCAACCATATCGGCAAGCGGCGCAGCGACCTTCGCATCTTTGAAAATGCGCTCAAGGGAACGCTTAAATCCTATACCACCGCCGATATCAGCATCGGTGTGAAGGGAGAGGATTGGAAGGCCGAACTGTTCGCGACCAATTTGTTCGACAGCAACGGCATCATCAATACGGGTGTCCAGTGCCTCGAAACCACCTGCGGCGATCCCGACGGGCTGACCAGCACCGGCGGGGGATTCTACGACACGCCGATCAGGCCGCGACTGATCGGGCTCAAGGTCAGCAAGGAATTCTGACCGGGTGACGAACCCCGCACAGCAACAGGGCGAGGCCGGGCAGAAGCTCGGTCTCGCTATGTGCGTCGCGCTCGTTATGGGTAATATGATCGGGTCGGGGGTGTTCCTCCTGCCCCGCGACTTGGCGCCGCTCGGCTGGAACGCCGTCATCGGCTGGGGCGTGACGATCACCGGCACCCTGTGCCTCGCCATCGTTTTTGCGCGGCTTGCGCGGCGATTGCCCGGCGGCAGCGCGACCTTCACCTACGCCAATGCCGCCTTCGGCCCCGGCACGGGATTCACCGTCGCTTGGAGCTACTGGATCAGTTGCTAGACGGCGAATGCGACGCTCGCCGTCGCGGCGGTCAGCAATCTTTCGATCGTCATCCCCCGGCTGGGCGACAAGGGGCCGCTGCCCGCGCTGGTCGCGATCGGCTTCCTGTGGCTGTTCACGCTCATCAACCTGTCGGGCATCCGCCGCGCGGGCGAGACGCAGATCATCACGCTGCTGTTGAAGCTCGTGCCGGTGATCGGCGCGGTGCTGGTCGCGGCTTGGCTGCTCGGCACCGGCGAAGGCCATGCCGCAGGGATGGCACATACCCAGCCGGTCAGCCTGTCGGCAGTGAGCGGCGCGGCGACGCTGACGCTGTTCGCGCTGCTCGGCTTCGAAAGCGCCGCCGTCGTTGGCGACCGGGTGCGCGATCCCGAAAGGATGATCCCGCGCGCCACGCTGATCGGCGCCGCGGCGACCGGCCTCCTCTATCTCCTGTCCTGCACCGCGGTCACCATGCTGCTGCCCGTCGAAACGCTGCAACAGTCGAACGCCGCCTATGCGACCTTTTTCGGAACGCTGGTCAGCCCGCTGGCGGGCGATATCGTCGCGGTCTTTGCCGCGATCGCCGCGCTCGGCGCGCTCAACGGATTCGTGATGCTGCAGGGCGAGATTCCGCGCGACCTCGCCCATCGCGGCCTGCTCCCTTCCCTTTTCGGGCGCGACAATCGCTTCGGGTCGCCGCAAATGGCGCAGATCGCGTCGAGCCTGCTCGCGAGCATCGTCGTCTATGCCAATTATTCGCGCGGGCTCGCCGAACTTTTCACCTTCATGGTGCTCATCACCACCTCGACCGCAATCATCCTCTATGCCTGCGCGTCTCGCCGGGTTTTGCGGCGCTCACGCTCGTCGGCTTCGGCTATAGTTGCTGGGCCTTTTACGGCGCCGGGATCGAGGCGAGCCTGTGGAGCGTCGCGATGACCGCGGCGGGACTGCCCATCTATCTGCTGATGCGCCGCCGCGGGGGCGCGGCCTCAGCGCCAGCGGGGCGCGAATAGACCGCGGTCGCGCAGGATCACCTGCGCCGCATTATGTCCCGGCGCGCCGGTGACGCCGCCGCCGGGGTGCGTTCCCGCCCCGCACATGTAAAGCCCTTTCACCGGACCGCGATAGCCGCCATTGCCGAGCACCGGCCGCGCCGACCACAGCTGGTCGAGGCTCATATTGCCGTGCATGATGTCGCCGCCGACCAGCCCGAACTTGCGCTCCAGACCCTTGGGGCTGAGGCGCGTCTGGCCGACGATGCTGGCGCGGAAGCCGGGCGCATGCTTTTCGACCGTGTCGATGATGCAATCGGCCGCGGCTTCCTCCTCATCGTCCCAGTCGCGTCCGCCCGGCAATTCGGGCGCGAACTGCTGACAGAAGAGGCTGGCGACATGACAGCCTTCGGGCGCGAGGCTGTCATCGACGGTCGAGGGGATGAGCATCTCGACGATCGGTTCCTTCGACCAGCCGTCGCGCTTCGCGTCGAGAAAGGCGCGGTCCATATAGTCGAGCGTCGGCGCGAGGATGATCCCCGACTGGTGATGCTCGCCAGGTTCGGGAAGGCAGGTGAATTTGGGAAGTTCGGACAGCGCGACATTCATGCGGAAGGTGCCACTACCGGCCTTGAAACCCTTGATCCGGCGTTCGTAATCGGCAGGCAGGTCACCCGCGTCCATCATCCGTTCGTAAAGCAGCTTCGGCCCGACATTGGCGATCAC
>LULO01000378.1_pt1 | contig 25035 bp, 31 predicted proteins | sample 728121 | NCBI WGS metagenome assembly LULO01 (sample SAMN03860287, study PRJNA289734) | marine metagenome | biome: seawater column; feature: ocean; material: water; isolation source: Red Sea water column Station 149 - depth 50m | place: Saudi Arabia: Red Sea | collected 2011-10-15 | depth 50 m | reverse complement strand
GCCAAGGCCAATTGCCCGATCTCTAAAGTTTTGAACTGCGAGATCACGCTCGAACACACGCTCGAGAATTGAGGCGGTGCGCCGGGCCGGCACAGGCCGGCCCGGCGGAGACGCTTAGCGGCAGCGCACGTCGTCCTTCTTGCTGCCGCGGTCGATCGCATTGCCCGCGACCGCGCCGCCGATGGCACCGATCACCGTGCCCAACGTCTTCGAATCGCCCGGCGCGATGACGTTGCCGAGGACACCGCCCGCGATGCCGCCGACGATCAGCCCGGTGGTGCCGTCGGAGCGGCGGCAATAATATTTGCCGTCGCGGCCGCGATAGATGCGATCGCCGTCGGACATGCGGCGTTCGCGGTAGCGGCGGTCGTTGCGGTAATAATTGTCGGCGTAGTAGCCGCCGTAGCGCGGATCGGGGTTGTTCCAGTCGTAGCGGCCGTAGCGGTCGTGATAGCTGTTGTCGTAATAGCCGTAGCCGCCATCGTCATAGCCATAGCTGCCGGTCGAGGCGCAGCCCGCAAGCGCGGTCGCCGCGGCGATGGGGGCGAGGGTGAGCATCGTTGCTTTTTTCATATCGTCTCTCCTGACCTGTCGGGGGAAAGGCCGGGGGAGCGGCCGGGTGGAGTGCAGGTCTTCCGCCCTACAAGACCCGCGAACGCCGCCTGTGGTTCCGTCGCGGGCCGGAGCGCCTGCCTTGACTCGGCGGCGGCGAAGGCGCCTATTCGCCGCCGAAAACAGGAACGGTTGGAGAGAGATGCCATGAACGTCGCCGCGTCGCCGCGCAGTTTTGCCCGCCTGAAAGTCATGCCGATGACCCCGTCGATCGGGGCCGAGATCGGCGGGATCGACCTGTCGGCCGAGCAGGATGACGAGACCATCGCCGAAATCCGCGCCGCGCTGCTGGCGCACAAGGTGATCTTCTTTCGCGACCAGTTCATCACCGCGCAGCAGCATATCGCCTTTGCCCGCCGCTTCGGGACGCTGGAAATCCACCCGGCGACGCCGAAGGACCAGCCCGATCCCGAAGTGCTGCACATCGCCTATGGCCCCGATTCGAAGGGGCAGGAGAATGCGTGGCATTCGGACGTCACCTGGCGCGCCGAACCGTCGCTGGGGTCGATCCTGCGCGCGGTCGAGGTTCCCCCGGTCGGCGGCGACACGCTGTTTGCCGACATGGGCGCCGCCTTTCGCGGCCTGTCGCCGGCGATGCAGGACTGGTGCCGCGGCCTGACCGCGGTCCACGACATCGCGCGCGTCTTTGCCCGCCGGCTGGGCAAGCGACCGGAGGAACTGCACGACCAATATCCGCCGCAGCGCCACCCGGTGGTGCGCACTCACCCCGAAACCGGCGAGCAGGCGCTCTATGTCAACACCGCCTTCACCAGCCATATCGAGGGGCTGAGCGAGAAGGAGAGCGATTGGCTGCTGGCGCATCTCTATGCGCAGGCCGCCATCCCCGAATATCAGTGCCGCTTTCGCTGGGAGGCGGGATCGATCGCCTTTTGGGACAATCGCGCCGGCCAGCATTATGCGGCATCCGACTATTTCCCCGCGGTGCGCCGGATGGAGCGGGTGACGATCGCCGGCGACCGGCCCTTCTACAAGGACGAGCGGCAGGGCAGCTGATCCCGGCAGCGCCGCGGCCCCGCCCGCCAGGTCAGTCGATGATCACATCCTTCCCCTCGGCCTTCAGCCGGGCGAGGCCGTCCTTCATCGCGGCGAGCACTTCGGGCGGGTGCGGGGTCCAGCTATCGACTTCGCCGACGATGCGCAGCGGCGCGCGGCTGCGGTAGCTGCGCGTCGGGTTGCCGGGAAATTTCTTGTCGGTGAGATTGGGATCGTCGAACCAGTCGCCGGTCGGCGCGACGATATAGATGCGCTCGCGCCCGTCACCCGCGACAAGCTCGCACCCCCAGATCGCCGATTCGAGCGCGGCGGAGAAATAGATCCACGAGAGCGGTTTGTCGGTGTCGTAATTGCTGGTCCACCCGGGCGCGAGCAGATCGCCGACGGCCAGGTCGGCGCGGGTGCCGTGGTAGAAGGTTGCGCCCGCATCGGGGCCGGTGGGGGTGGTGTCGGTCATTCTGTCTTGCTGTGCCTTAGAGCCTCATGCGTTAAATGCGCATCATCTCCAAATCCGTTTGTGCTGAGCTTGTCGAAGCACCGTCCTTCTTCTTGCGGCGTTAAAAGAAAGAACGGCCCTTCGACAAGCTCAGGGCAAGCGGTTTATATTAATGGCTCGCCGCTCTAACTTGTCAAACTTGTCACCTCTGGGCCCATGAAATCAGTCACTTGGGTCCGCGCCGTCGCCGTCGCCGTCATCGGCCGTCGGGCCGGGCAGGCGCAGCGGGGCGGGCGGCGGGTCGTCGGTGGTCGCGCCGATCTGCGCGAGCGCTTCGGCCAGCCGGGCCTCGGCGGGGTCGCCAACGAGGGGGGTCGTGCGCGCGCATCAGGAACATTGCGAGCCGTTCGGGATATTCGCGCCGCTCGCCCACCTGTTCGCCCTTGTAGAATATGGGGACGGGCACGCCGTGAACCGCGCGCGCCAGCGCGGCGTCGACCAGCCGCCGCATCCCGCAATCGATCGCGGCATCCCACGCATGGCGGAACGCATGGGCTTCGGGGCGGCGGCGGAGGTTATAGGCCGACGTCGCCGACAACCTGACGCTCGCCGCCGCCTCGGTCACGCAGGCCGTTGCGGCGAGCGCCTCGATAAATTTGCGCTGGCGGTCGGGGGTCCAGCCGGTGCCGCGCCGGCGCTGAAGCTGCGCGGGGGTGAAGGCGGACAGCGCGGCGATCAGGCTTTGCGGCGCCGGGCCTTGCAAGGCCGGATCGCGTGGCGGGGCGGGGCGAGCAGGGGGTTTGGGTTGGGTCATCGGACAGGATGAACCATGGCGGGGCAATGTAGGAAAGGGGTTATCGCGCCAACGGCATCGGCCGCGCGAAGAGGGTGGGGGGAGAGGCGGGATGATGGAGAGTTTCGGGGCACTGGTCGGCTGGGACCATCATGACGCGGGCGACCGCATCATGCTCCGGCTGGAAAGCGTGCAATCTTCGGAAGCGGCAAAGGCGCACGATCCCGACCTGTTCCGGATATTGATGACCAAACAGCAAGCGGCGATTCTGGGCCAATATCTGCTGCGCATTTCCGGCCAGTCGCCGGTCGTTCGCCGAAAGCGGGGCTGGTTTCGTCGCTACTTCGGGTGACGGGTGTCCGCCATCGCTGCGCGGCAGGGCGGATTTTCGAAAGTGGATGGACGCAATCGCTCAGCCCGCATCCCCGTGCAGCGGCCAGCGACCATGTTCGACATGGGTGGTCTTGCCGACGATGCTTTCGGTCAGGATGATCTCGTCGACCGTCCAGCCGATCGGCGGGATTTTCTGGGCGTTCGGCCGGTCGCCGCGATAGTTGATCGCGATGTGCGGTTCGGGGGTGGTGCCGTCCATGATCGGCGCCTTTTCGCGCAGCAGATGATTGACCAGCGCCTTCTGGAACGCCCGCGCCTCGGCCAGGGCCCCACGCGTCCGCAGCGTCACCGCCTTGCGGTTCTCGATCCGGTCGAAGCGGAGCGGGAAGGGCACCGCGGCGAAGCCGTCCAGCGCGGCGACGGTCGCGGGCAGCCATTCGGGCGGCGCATAGTGCAGATCGTAGAGCGAGATGAGCGTGACATGGAGGAGGCCGGGGCCGCGCGAAACATCGTTGCGTGGCAATGCGGCGATCGCCGCCTGCACCTCCGGCGGCGGCTTGGCCATGACATAGAGGGGGTTTCGGGCGCGCATGGTAGGAGCGTAGCATGAGGCGAAGGGGTGGCGGCTGCCGGGCGCTCCGTTTGAGCCGGAGTTTTGGTTTGGTAAACTGTCACATGATCGAAGCTTGGGTCACAGCGGTTTGAACATTGTTGTGCCCCGATCGCTATATAAGCGACCCCAGAATTCAATTGCGTATCTGTCGGTCATTCCGGCAATGAAATCACAAATGACTCTTTTTCTCTGCGGTGTTTCAGGCATAGTGGCATCAAATAAAATGCGAAAATCATCAGGAAGAAGCAAGTATCCTTTTCCGCTATCAAGAGCAGAAAATATCTGAGAAACTATATCTTTTCCTCGGAATTCCGAAACCGCAACCTTGTGAGACCTGATGGTTGCTTCATAGGTGAAATTCTTAAGTGTTTCTATTTTGCTTAAAGTCGTCTTGTCAATCTTTATTTTACTAAGCTCTGGATGTCGCGAATTTACAGAAACGCCTACGCCCTTAATAAATTCTCCTATAAGGTAAGACGTAAAGTTGGTCCTCATATTTCCATCATTAGCAATGTTGTCAAGATCCTGTCGAAGAGTTAATGACGAAAGTATCTTTTCTACTTTTGAATCTTCTTGTCCGGGGCTTAAGTCCTGAATAGGAGAAATGTATGGTTCAAAAAGTTCAAGAAATATAGAAATGATGCTTGTTGCGTCAAATGACGCAATTCCAGTTTCTTCTCGGACTTTTCGGGCAACATTCTTTAGAATGGTCTCATCGTATAAGAGCATGTCGGACGGCTTTAGGAAGCCAGCTTTGAATGTATCCTCAATGTCGTAAGTCGAATACGCGATATCATCAGCGATATCCATTATCTGACATTCGATGGTTTTAAATTTTTTGGCCTTTGTAAAAACATTTCCAGGCGAAACATTTTTCTTGATGTCGTCCACCACGACCTTGTCTTCCGAATAGTAGCCTTTCCGTACCTTTACGTCGTTGGTCCGATCAGCCTCTATTTCAGTATCATATTTGAGAATCGCGCCGAGCGTCCGATAGGTCAAATTGAGCCCGGCCCTCCGTTCCAATGGACAGGATGTATCTGATCGGTAACGTTTTTTCTCGAGTTGAGTTACAATTCGAAGTGTTTGAGCATTGCCTTCAAATCCACCATATGGGCGCATGCATTCGTCCAGGGCTTCTTCCCCGTTATGACCAAAAGGCGGATGACCAATGTCGTGGAGTAAGGCCGCTGTGAAACAAATCCTTGGATTGATGGGCTGCCTTTTAAAGAATCGGGTAGTCGCGTTCAACTTGATGGCTATTGATTCTGCAATCTGTGCGACTTCAAGTGAATGAGTCAGTCTATTTCTAAAGAAATCAGACTCATATCCCGGAAATATTTGGGTTTTCCCCTGTAGGCGACGGAAAGCCGGACAATGAATTACGCGCGCGTAATCTCTCCGCGCTTCGTCTCGCCAAGGCTCGGCATTGCTGTCCTCGGGAAGAAATCGCTTGGAGTCACCAAGCTTGTATAGCGAAGCGCTCACTTCGTTTTAGAGGTCTTTTTTTCGGAAGGTTGCCGGCTGTTTTGTAGCCGTGTTTCGACAGCCGCCCTTAGAAATCTTGTCCGCGCTTCCGTGATCTGGCGAGTTTGAACCGCAGGTTCCTTCAATTGCCCCATTTTGTTCCTCCCTCCAGACACAGGAATCATAGTTCCGAAACGCTGTCTAGCAGATATTCTGCCAGATTGGAGGGAGCTTCGAGATTGATGAATATCCATGGCATCGGTGTTTCTAGCTTTCGTATCGGCCAAGTGTCATCTGGGCAATGAGTGGCGGCTTTCTTAATCATGCTCCCGGTCACCCGCGCCCATATACAGCTCGCGCCCGGTTTCCTCATAAACCTGGCTCATTTTCGCCATGCCCTTTTCGGCCTCTTCGGCGGCGATGAAGGCGGAGCTGTCCTGATTTTGCAGCTTCGCGAAGTCGCGGACTTCCTGGCTGATCTTCATCGAGCAGAATTTCGGGCCGCACATGCTGCAGAAATGCGCCGATTTCGCGCCTTCGGCCGGCAAGGTCTGGTCGTGGTACTGCTCGGCCGTGTCGGGGTCGAGCGACAGGTTGAACTGGTCGCGCCAGCGGAATTCGAAGCGCGCTTTCGATAGCGCGTCGTCGCGGACCTGCGCGGCGGGGTGGCCCTTGGCGAGGTCGGCGGCGTGGGCGGCGAGCTTGTAGGTGACGACGCCGACCTTCACATCGTCGCGGTCGGGGAGGCCGAGATGCTCCTTGGGCGTGACGTAGCAAAGCATCGCGGTGCCGTACCAGCCGATCATCGCGGCGCCGATGCCGCTGGTGATATGGTCGTAGCCCGGCGCGATGTCGGTGGTGAGCGGCCCGAGCGTGTAGAAGGGTGCCTCACCGCACGCTTCGAGCTGCTTGTCCATATTCTCCTTGATCTTGTGCATCGGGACGTGCCCCGGCCCCTCGATCATCACCTGCACATCCTGATCCCACGCGCGCTTGGTGAGCTCGCCCAGCGTGTAGAGCTCGGCGAACTGCGCCTCGTCATTCGCGTCGGCGATGCTGCCGGGGCGGAGGCCGTGGCGGACGCCGGCGTGGATGGTGAAATAGTCGACGCCTTGCTCGGCCTGCTCGATCAGCGTGTCGCGGAAGATTTCCCACGTCAGCTCCTCGGCGATGCCGCCGACCTTTTCGAGCGCCTGATAGATGGGGACGGTGCCGATCGGGACGGGCGAATTGCGGATGATCCATTCGCGCGTGTCGTGGATGTTGCGGCCGGTGGACAGGTCCATGACGGTGTCGGCGCCCCAGCGGATCGACCAGACCATCTTGTCGACCTCGCTCGCGACGTCGGATGCGACCGCGCTGTTGCCGATATTGGCGTTGATCTTGACGAGGAAGTTGCGGCCGATCGCCATCGGCTCGCTTTCGGGGTGGTTGATGTTGTTGGGGATGATCGCGCGGCCGCGCGCAACTTCGTCACGGACGAATTCGGGGGTGACATAATCGGGGATGCTGGCGCCCCAGTCCTGCCCGTCGCGGATATATTCGGCAAGGCGTTCGCGGCCGAGATTTTCGCGGGTGGCGACATATTCCATCTCGGGCGTGATGATGCCGCGGCGGGCGTAGTGCATCTGGCTGACGTTCGCGCCGGGCTTCGCGCGTAGGACGGTCTTGCGGACGTTGGGGAAGGCGGGGACGCCGCCCGACCGGTCGGGGCCGAGCTGACCGTTATCCTCGGGCCGCACTTCGCGCTGGGTCACCTCCTCGACATCGCCGCGGGCGCGGATCCACGCGGCGCGCAGTTCGGGAAGACCCTGCGCGATGTCGATGTTCGCATTGGGGTCGGTGTAGGGGCCCGACGTGTCGTAGACGCGGACGCTGGGCTCGCCCGAATGGGGGTCGAGGTCGATCTCGCGCATCGCGACGCGGATGCCGCTGCCCGTGGGGCTGGCGATGTGCACCTTGCGGCTGCCCCGAATAGGTCCGGTGGTGACGCCGATGCGGTCGGCGGCTTCAATGCGGGAATCGATGTCGGCCATGGGGTTCAGCTTTCCTTGGGGTGGGGTTCAGACAAGACGGAGGAGGCCCGCGGCGGTGAAGCCGAGGCCGAGGAGGAGCGCGAGGATGGCAAGCGGGCGCGTGCGCGTCCCCAGCTTGCGCATCCAGAAACGGACGTAGAGATCGGCAAAGGCGGTGACCGCCAGCGCCTCGATCACCGCGAGGCCGCCGAGGATGGTGAGGACGAGCGCGAGCGGATCGCCCGCGGGCCAGCCGTCGGGGCCGCGATTGGCGAGGTAGAGCAGGGTGCCGAAGATGATCTCGAACAGCCCGGTGAGCATCTGGAGCGCGGGCGAGCCTTCGATCTCCTCGATCATCCGGTGCCACTGGCCGGGGCGGCGCAGCTCGTCGATCGCGGCCGCGAGCAGGAACAGGCCGAGGATCAGCGCCGACCAGGCGGGCGCGTGCGCGGCATAAGGGGCGGCGGGGATGGCCGCATCGGGCATGGCACGCTCTCCTTCCTTCCTGACGGACGGGAAGGGGGTGCAAGCGGTCCGGTGACGATCCAGCGCGCGCCCTCCCTCCGCCCGTATTACCGGGATCAGGTTCGACGGGTCGCGGTCTATTCCGCTCTCAACCTGCGATTGCGCGGCAGGCTCCCCGGGGACGCAGCCACCATAGGCGCGCGCGGCGCGGCTGTCCATCGCGGTATCCGATGTACCGGTACCCGGCCCTTGCTGTCGCTTGCCCGGACGGACTCTTAGACTGGCCGCCCCGGCTGACACCCATCCTGAAAGCGAGGTTCGCCATGCATCCCGTCAATCCGCCGCGCCGATGGTGGCCCCTGTTCGCCGTGCTGATCGCATGGGCCGCGCTGTCTGCTGCCCCGTCGGCGCGCGCGCAGGCCTATCCTTGCCCCGGGCCGGGGCCCGGCGAACGGATGGTCGGCATGACGCCCGGCGGCGACGGTATCGCCCCGGTCCCCTTGTGCGTGCGCGACGATGACGGAGGCTATGACGACGAACCTGCGGCACCGCAGGCCCCGGTCCGCGACTATGCCGCGGTCGCCTGGCATCCCGACGCAGCCGATGTCTGGTTCGAGGGCGGTTACAGCGATGCCGGGGTCGCCGAGCGCGAGGCGCGGGCCGCATGCAACGCCGTGATGGGCGGCGGCTGCACCACGACGGGCGAATGGTGGAATTCGTCGATGGTGATCATCCGCGACCGCGTCGGCTATTTCTACAACGCGTGGCTGGACAAGGACCGCTCAGAACGGGACAAGGTGCTCGCGGATTGCAGCGCGCAGCAGCTGCTGCCGTGCGAAATATATATGACCTTCAATTCGTCGCGGCGACAATATCGTCCGGGCGCCGAGGCGCGCAAGATATATGGCGCCGGGGCATGGGTGCACGGCAATGAGGGCTATGACGGAAAGCTTTACCTTGCGACCGGCTATCGCGACAGCAAGGTCGCGGTCGACACGGCGGTCAAGGCGTGCAGCGATGCCAACCCCGGCCGCACATGCGAGATGGTCGCGCTGTCGGGCAACGGGATTATCCAGACCTTTCGCTATAACGGCAATTTCGACAATGCGACGGTCGAAATGACGCCGCGCCGCGCCAAGGAGGCCGCAAAGCATTTGTGCGCCCAGCTGAAGGCGTCGAGCTGTGTGCTTCAGGCGGCATTCGACAGCCGCACGCCGGGTGTTTTCGTCCACGAGTTCGCAGCGGCCTCGACCGGCAAATAGACGCCGGAAACAGGCACCGCGCTACGGCAAGCATTCGGCCCGGCCTTTCGGCATGGCATAGGTCGCCGTGCAACATCCGGGGACCACGGACCAGCGTGAACAGGATAATCGCCGACGCGGTCACCCCCGCCCCGCTCGCCCGCTTGCGGCTGTCCATCGCGGCGGCTGGACTTTACGCGGTGGCATCGCATAAGCTGGCGCCGGGTCGCGGAAAAGGCTGACGATGCGGGGGTTTCGATGACGAAATGGATGGGGGCCGCGGCGGTTGCGGCAGCGGCGATGATGCCGGTGGTGGTGGCGGCGCAGGCGCAAACGTCGGCCAAGGCTGCGGGCGAAGATGCGCAGGCGAAAATCTGCAGCAACGACGACGCAAGCGAAAGCGCAGAGGCAATTGTCGCTGCGTGCAGCGCCGTGATCGCTGACAGCCGTTACGGCGCTCGCGACCATGCCATCGCCTATGCGCGGCGTGGCCTTGCCCATGTCGATCTGGGCGAGTTCGACATGGCGGCCGCCGACACCGACAAGGCGATCGGAATCGAGACGGCCAACGACTTCATCTGGGCTGCGCGCGGCGTGGCGTTGGCGAGCGCGGGAAATTTCGAGGCGGCGAAGGCCGCCTATGACCGCTCGCTGGCGATCGGTCCCGGCAACGGGGGAATCCTGGCGAAGCGCGCCGGCGTGCTGCTCGACCTCGGCAAGCCGAAGGAGGCGCTGGCCGATGCCGATGCGGCCTTGGCGGCGCAGCCCGGCAATTTCGAGGCGCGCATCATGCAGGCGCAGGCGGTCGCGAAGCTGGGCGATCACGCCAAGGCACTGGCACTGTTCGACACGCTGATTGCCGAAAATCCGCTGCCCTTTCTCTACAATCTGCGCGGCGACGCGCGGCTGGACGCCCGCAAATATGCCGAGGCCGCGGCCGATTACAGCGAGGTATTGAAGCGCGGCTACAATGCGCCGACACTCAACGCGCGCGGTTGGGCCTATCGGATGGCGGGCGAACTGGGCAAGGCGATCGCCGATTTCGACGCGGCGATCCGTAGCGATCCGACCCTGTTCGCCGCCTATGCCGGGCGCGGCGAAGCCTATGACGAGCTCGACGAATATGAGCGGGCGGTCGCGGATTTCACCAAGGCGCTGAAGCTGCAGCCCGGCCATGCTGGCGTGCTGCGTGAACGCGGCTCCGCCTACAGCGAACTCGGCAAGTTGGCGTTGGCGCTCGCGGATTATGACGCGGCGCTGTCGATCGAGCCCAAGAATAGCGACATGCTCAATGGCCGGTGCTGGGTGCGGGCCGTGGCCGGGGCCTAACTGGCGAAGGCGCTGGCCGATTGCAGCGCGGCGATCGCGCTCGCGCCGAAGGAGGCGAACGCCTATGACAGCCGCGGGCTGGTCGAATTGAAGATGGCCGACAATGCCGCCGCCTTCGCCGATTACGACAAGGCGGCAAAAATGGACCCGACGCGCGCGAGCTATTTTTACGGGCGGGGGATCGCCGCGATCCGGCTTGGCCGCAGGGCCGAGGGCGAGGCCGATCTGACGAAAGCCGGCACCATGGATGCCGGGGTTGCGGCGCGCTACGCCAAGCATGGCGTGATCCCTTAGGGTCGATATCTTTGATGCCCTCTCTGCGGGCCTGTCTGTGTGACGCCAAGCCCGCCGGACCCGCATTGCGCCTTTGTAATGTTGCGGACGCAGGGGCGCCATGATGGGCGTGTCATCTTCGCTTTCCCATCGGGATGAAAGGAAGGCCTGTCATGTTGAGGATCAAACTCGCCACGCTTGGCGCCGCCGCGCTGCTCGCGCTGTCGGGAACGGCAGCGGTCGCGCAGGATGCGACCCCCTATTGCTCGAAGACGGTGACCGACAATTGCATGCAGCGCGAAGGCCATGCGGTCGCGGCCAGGCATCATGCGGCGCGCAAGCATCCGGCAGCGCGCAAGCACGCCGCCGCCCGGCGCCACGCTGCGGCGCATCGCAAGGCGGCGCATCGCAGGATGGCCGCAAAGACTGCACCGGCACCCGCGCCCAAGAAGTGAAGCCGCGCCATGCGTCGCCGCGGGTCGCGCGGCGCATGGCCTTTTTCGCCGCACGTCGCGGCTTGCGGCGCGGCCCGGCCCCGCTACACTCGCCCGCAAAGCAACGATAGCGGGAGAGCGATATGGCGTCGGTGATGGACGAAGCGCGGGCGATCACGCCGGTCGATGTCAGCGACATCGCGCTCTATGTCGAGGATCGCTGGCGCGAGCCTTTTGAGCGGCTACGCGCCGAGATGCCGGTGAGCTGGTGCCCCGAAAGCCCCTATGGCGGCTATTGGTCGGTCGCGACGCACGCGCTGGTGCAGGCGGTCGAACTTGATCCGGCGACATTTTCCTCGTCGTGGGAGAATGGCAATATCGTCATCGCCGATCCGCCCCCCGAATCGAACCTGCCCAATTTCATCGCCGCCGATCCGCCGGTCCACACCGCGCAGCGCAAGGTGATCGCCCCCGCCTTCAACCCGAGCCAGATGGCGGAGCGCGAAAAGACGGTGAAGCAGCGGACGCGCGAGCTGTTCGACGCGCTGCCGGTCGGCGAGACGTTCGATTGGGTCGAAAGCGTGTCGGTGCCGCTGACGATCGGGATGCTGTGCATATTGTTCGATTTTCCGTGGGAGGAACGCCACGACCTCAAACGCTGGTCCGACTATGGCGGCAATGTTTCGCCCGAGACGGCGAGCGAGGAATATCGCGCGCAGTGGATGGCCGAAATGGGCGCGATGCTGGCGCGCTTCGACCGCGAGCTCGAAGCGCGCAAGGCGCTGCCGCCGAGCGACGACCTGTTGTCGCGCATGGTCCACAGCGAGGCGATGGGGAGCCTCAACCCGATGGAGCGGCTCGCCAACATCGCGCTGCTGATTGTCGGGGGCAATGACACGACGCGCAATTCGATGAGCGGGCTGGTCGAGGCGCTGCACCGTTTTCCCGGCGAGCTCGATCGGCTGCGCGCCGACCCCGCGCTGATCCCCAATGCGGCGCAGGAGATCATCCGCTGGCAATCGCCGGTCACGCACATGCGGCGGACCTGCATGGCCGACACCGAACTGGGCGGACAGACGATCCGCCGGGGTGAAAAGGTGATCCTCTGGTATATTTCGGCGAACCGCGACGAGAGTGTGTTTCCGCAAGCCGACCTCTTCGACGTGGGCCGCGACAATGCGCGGCGCCACGTCGCCTTCGGTCACGGCATCCACCGCTGCGTCGGGGCGCGGCTGGCCGAAATCCAGCTCTGCACGCTGATCGAGGAAATCGTGGCGCGCGGCATCCGCATCGAACCCCAAGGCGCGCCCGAGCGGCTGGCGAGCCCCTTCCTCCACGGGTTCGTCCATATGCCGGTGCGGATCGTCGCCGACTGACTTTCCAGACTGGAAAATTGTCACTTGCCGAATTGGAAAGTCGGAAATATTGCTTTCCAAAATGGAAAGTGATGCGGGGGCACCCTTCGTTTCCGCATCAGACCCGAGGAGCAAGAGACATGAACCCGATCGAAGCCCGCGCCGCGCTCGACAGCATCGATGACGTCCAGCGCGACCTGGCACTGAAGGCGACCTATTGCCCGCCGTGGCGCCACGCGGCGTTCGGCGCGGTCATGGCGCTGCTGGTGCTGGGCCAGGGTTTCGATATCGCGATCATGGCGCCGCTGTTCGCGGTTGCGATGCTGGCGGTGGTGCTTCTCGTCGCCGACGACCGGCGGCGTTACGGTCTTTTCATCAACGGTTATCGCAAGGGCCGGACCCTGCCGGTTACGCTGGCGCTGCTCGGCGCGATGCTGGCGGCGATGTTCGGCGAAATCCACGCCCGCGAAGCCGGACTGGCGCTGGGCACGAAGCTGAGCATTGCCGCCATTGCCTTTGGCGTCGCCGTCGCCGCGAGCATCGCCTGGAGCCGCATCTATCGTCGCGAGCTGCTGAAGGGCACCGCCTGAGCCATGGACGGGATCCACATGGCGCTGCATGCGCCGGCGCGGCTGCAGATCGCCGCGCTACTCGCCAAGGTCAGCGAGATGGAGTTCGCCAAGCTGCGCGAGCTGGTTCAGGTGAGCGATTCGGTGCTGTCCAAGCATCTCGCCGCGCTGGTCGACGAAGGCTATGTCGATTTGCGCAAGGCGCCGCTCGGCGGACGCCAGCGGACATGGGCGTCGCTGACCCGCGCCGGGCACCACGCGCTCGAGGCGCATGTCGCCGCGCTGCGCGCCATCGTCGCCCATCTTCCCGTCGCGGCCGAATGAGGCTAGGGGCGTCGCGGCTTTCCGTTCGGGGTGCGGGAGCCGCCTGTGCCCATTGCCCCGTCGGATGATATCGGAATGAAGGCAGGGGCGATGCCCGATGGCGGAGCGGCCGCATCGGCCGTGCCGCGGCGCGACTGGACGGCGTTGCTGGCGCTGGCGCTCGTGTTGCGGCTGGTCGCGGCGTGGCAGGAAAGCGTGCTGCACCCCGACGAGGTCTTCCAATATCTCGAAGGCGCCTTCCGCCTGCTCCACGGCTATTCGGTCGTGACCTGGGAGTATCGCGACGGGATGCGCGGCGACCTGTATCCCGCCTTGCTCGCGCTGCCGATGCGGCTCGGCGAATGGATCGCGCCCGACGGCAGCCTGACCATCTGGTTGCCGCGAACGATGATGGCGATATTGTCGCTGTCGATCGTTGCCGCGGCGGGGGTGATCGGGGCGCGGGTGTCGCGGCTGCATTTCTGGGCCGCCGGACTGATCGCCGCATGCTGGCCCGACCTTGTTGCCTTTGCGCCGCATCCGCTGACCGAGCAGATGGCAGCCTTGCTTGCGGCACCAGCGATCGCGCTGCTCGGGCTTCCGGGGCGCAGCGCACGACAGCTGACGGTCATCGGCGCTGCCGTGGGCCTGGCGGTCGTGTTTCGGCCGCATGTCGCGCCCGCGCTGGCGCTGGGTCTACTCGTGCACGTCTGGCGGGCCGGGCCGCGCAGTCTCTGGCCGCTTGTCGCCGGGGGCTTGGTCGGGCTGGCGATAGGCGCGGTCAGCGATGTTGCGGGGGGGCATTGGCCGTTCGAATGGCTGGTGCACAATGTCGATCGCAACATCGTCGATAATGTGTCGGCGCGTTACGGCGTGTCGGGACCATTCCAATATGCGGTCGATCTTCTGGCGCTGTGGGGCCTGTGGACCGCTCCCATCCTCGTGCTGGCGACGCTCGGCGCGCGGCGCTATCCGCTGCTCGCGGTGGTCGCGATCGCCAATATCCTGATCCACTCGGCGATCGGCCACAAGGAATATCGGTTTATCATCCTGTCGGTGACGGCGATCATATTGCTCGCGGGTATCGGTACCGGCGATGCGATCGCTGCGCTGCGCGCGCAGCGGGGGCGACAGGGGTGGCGGGTGACGCTGGTGCTGGGCGCGGGCTGGCTTGCCGCCGCGACCTATGTCGCGCCCGCGCTGTATCATTTGGGGGGGCGGGTCGTGACCCCTTTCAGCGCCGCGGCCTCCGACCGGCTGCGCGCAAAGCCGGGACTGTGCGGCATGGCGGTGGTCGGCAATCGCGGGCTACGCGCGGCTGCAGCGGCGGGTGCCGATCTTCGTTCAGGCGCCGGGCGATCCGCGCGTCGACCCCGCCCAGTTCAACGCCGCGCTGGTCTGGAAAGGACATGCGGACGCCCTGACCCCCGATTTTCGCGCGACGACCTGTTCTGCCGATGGCAGTCAATGTGTGTACGAACGGCCGGGCGGTTGCAGCGCCGCGACCTCACGGGCAGAGATCAATCGCTATCTTGCCGATCGCGGGATGTAGGAGGATGCCGATGCGACCCGATCTGGACGATCCCGAGGCACGTGCTGCCTATCGCCGCGAACTGCTCGGCGTCGGGCGCGGGATGCGGCGCGTCGGCTTTGCCGCAAGCTTGCTGGCGCTCGCGCTGTTGATGGGACCGCGGATGGGCGGTCCGTGGATGATGGGCCCGCTGCCGACGCAATATTGGGGCTGGGCGGCGCTGCTGCTCAGCTGGACGCTGTTCGTCGTCGTGATCGTGCGGCGCACCCGCCACCACAAGCGGCGGATGGCCGAATAGCCATCCGCCGGATCGCAATCAGGCGTAGCGGAATTCGTCGCTGCGCAGGTCGATGAGCGGGAACGCGTCCTTTTCGGCCCAGTAATCCTGATTGTGCCGCCATTCGGGCTTGTCGCCGCGCCGTGGCATCGCGTCGAGCCCGCGCATCAGATAGCCGGGATTGAAATTGTCCGCTTCGATCCACGGCAGGATCGCCATCCCCTCGTCCTGCGGGCGCAGCACGACCTCGACCTTCTTTGCGCCGATGTCGTCCATGTGGTTGAGCAGATTGCAGACGAAATCGCCCATCATGTCGACGCGCAGCGTCCAGCTCGCGCGGAAATAGCCCATAACCCACGCCATGTTGGGAACGCCGGTCATCATCATGCCGCGGTAGGTGACGGTGTCGGCCCAGTCGACGGGCTTGCCGTCAACCTCGAACGGGATGCCGCCCATGACCGAGAGGTTGAAGCCCGTTGCGGCGACGATGATATCGGCCTCGATCTCGGTTCCGTCGGCGGTGCGGAGTCTGGCAGCGGCGCGTCATCAGATCCTGATCGTGCATGATTTGCGCGCGCACGACGCGGTGGACGGTGGGCTCGTCGATCCCGACCTCGCGCAGCCGGTCGGCAAGTTCGTTCTTGTTCTCCGAGCAGAAGAAATAGGTCGGCGAGCGCTGAAGCATCGTCACATGCGCCGCCTTTTCGGCGAAGGCGGGGACGATCGTCGCGGCGGTCGCGCCCGATCCGATGACGAGGATACGCTTGCCCGCATAGTCGGTCGCGGGATCCCAGAGCTGGGCGTGGACGAACTGGCCCTTGTAGTCCGAAAGGCCCGGCCAATCGGGGATATAGGGCTTTTCATGGTCGTAATAGCCCTGGCACATCCACAGGAAATTGGCGGTGAAGACGACGGCGGCGCCATCGGCCTTGCGCACCGCCTCGACCGTCCAGCGGTTCGTCTCGCTCGACCAGCGGCAGGCGGGGATGCGGTGGCCGTAATGGATATGGTCGCCGATGCCGTTTTCCTCGATCACCTCGCCCATATATTTCAGGATTTCTTCGGCGCTGGCGATCGGCGCGCCGACCCAGGGTTTGAAGCGGTAGCCGAAGGTGTAGAGATCCGAATCGGAGCGGACGCCAGGATATTTGTGCGTTTCCCAGGTGCCGCCGAACGTGTCCTTCATCTCGAGGATCGCATAGCTCTTACCGGGGCATTGATGCTGGAGATGATAGGCCGAACCGATGCCCGAAATCCCCGCGCCGACGATCAGCACGTCGACATGGTTGGCATCCTTGGCAGTGGTGGCTTCGCGCGCCGCGGCGGGCGCCGTCGTGGTCGTCATGGCTTGTCCGCTCCCATTTTCTCTAGTTAGGGTGATTACCCTATACTATCGAGCATGAGTCGCGCCAGTCCGCTTTGATGTGGATCAAAAGCGCCGTGCCGACGCGCGGTCAGCCGGTGCGGCGCGCCAGCCAGACCCCCGCGACCATCAGCGCGATCCCGGCGAGCCGCGCGGTGTCGACCGGAAAGCGCTGGGCCCCGAACAGGCCGAAATGATCGATGATCGCGGCGCTGGTCAGCTGTCCCACCAGCACGAAGAAGATCGCATTGCCGACCCCGAAGCGCGGCGCGATGAAGGTCACGGAGATCACGTAGAAGGCGACGAACAGCCCGCCAAAATAGAAATGAAAGGGAATGTCGGCGGAAAAGCGGATGTCGCCGAGCGCGCCGGTCGCAACCGCGCCGGTCAGCGCGACGAGCAGCGCCAGCCCGAACAGAATCACCGATGCCGCCATCGGGCTGCCGAGCCGCCCGCCGAGCCCGCCGTTGAGCGCGGCGAGGATCGGGATGCCGACGCCGGTGAGGAACATGATCGAGGCAAAGGTCGGGGCGTTGCCGCTGGTCATCGCTGTGTCTCCTGTTGCGCCTGCGCGGCGCGAAATTCGCCGACGGGAAGCCCGCCGATACCCCAATTGTCCATATCGACCTCGTCGATCGTCACAACGGTCGTCGCGGGATTTTTGCCCAGCACGCGCTGGAGCAGGTCGGTGACGCCGGCGATCAGCTCGCGCTTCGCCTCGGCGGACGCGCCTTCGCGCGTGATGCGGATATGGACATGGGGCATCGGCGGCTCCGTCGGTGGGATCAGAAGGGGGTGGCGAATTCGATACGGAGGCCGCCGGGCATGAAGCAAACGAAATGATGCGGCTGGGCGCCCTCGGCGATCGGCTGCGGCGGAAATTCGATACGGACGCCCGGATGCGCCTCCACGCGGGAGAACACTTGCCCCAGCGCTGCGTGATCGGCGACGCCCAGTGCCAGATGATGCAGGCCGATATTCTTGCGCCGGTCGAAATGCGTCGCGGTGGCGGGATCCTCGACCCGCCACATCGTCAGCAGCGTGGTGCCGTCGGACACGAAGATCGCGGGGTAGGAGGGGCGTTCGCCGACGACCGCGAAGCCAAGCGCTTCGGTGAAGAAATCGCGGGCGGCCTCGAGGTCGGGAACGGCGAGGCCGATATGGTGCGCGCCGGTCGTCGATTTGTTGGTCATTGGTCTTCCTTCCTGGATTGGGCCGCGCGCAGGGCGGCAAGCTCGGCGCGCAGCTGGTTGAGCTCGGCGGCCATCGGTCGGACGGCGGCGGATATTTCGGCTTCGGTGAAGCGCGGCGTTATGTGCTGGGGGCAATTCCAGTCGAAACCCGCCACATCGATCACGAAGCCGCGCTCGGGGGTTGCGCGGTAGCCGTCGGGCATCAGCGAGGTGACAAGCGCCGGATCTTCGGCGATCTCGACGATCCGCCCCTCGCCGATCAGCTTGAGCCGGCGGCGATTGGGATAGTCCATCAGGAACAGCGACACGCGCGGATTTTCGGCGAGATTGGCGGTGCTGATATATTGGCGGTTGCCGGTAAAATCAGCGAAGCCGAGGCGATTGCCGCCGAGCGGGCGCAGAAAGCCGGGCGGGCCGCCGCGGTGCTGGATATAGGGCCAGCCCTCTGCGGTGATGCTGCCCAGATAGAAGCTGTCGCGGTCGGCGATGAAATCGAGTTCGCGGGCGGTCAGCATGTCGCTGCCGTCGCTGTCGGCCTCCATCCGTGCGTAGCTGGCACGCGATCCGTGCTGGGCCTGCAGGCGCCGCGCCGCGTCGGTGAACAGAGTGCGGAGATAATGTTGCGCCATGCAGGTGACCTTCGGACAAGAGGGCGCGAGCGGGGCGCCGGGATCGGGGGTTGGGGGCCTCCCTCGCTCGCAAACCCCATCTATCGTGTTGCCGCAGACGCGATAATCAGCGATTGATGGACATCTCTATTTCAAAATGTGGAATAATCGATGGATCGGCTGCTGACTCTCGAGATGTTCGTGGCGGTGGCGAGCGAAGGCGGATTCGCTGCCGCCGCGCGCAAGATCGGCAGTTCGCCGCCCGCGGTGACGCGGGGCATTGCCGCGCTCGAGGCGCGGCTCGGCACGAGCCTCTTCCACCGCTCGACCCGCGCGGTCGCGCTGACCGACGAGGGCGCGGTCTTTCTGGGGCAGGCACGGCGTATCCTGGCCGATCTTGCGGGGGCCGAGCGGGCGCTGCGCGGCGGCGAGGCGGAACCGCGCGGCCAACTCTACCTGACCGCGCCGGTGATGTTCGGGCGGCTGCATGTCCTGCCCGCGGTCGGCGACCTGCTCGCCCGGCACGATGCGCTGGCGGTGCGGATGATGCTGATCGACCGCAATGTCCGCATCGTCGAGGAGGGTATCGACATCGCGCTGCGCATCGGGCCGCTCGCCGATTCGAGCCTGAAGGCGGTCCGCATCGGCACGGTGCGGCAGATGCTGGTCGCGAGCCCCGGCTATCTGGCGCGGCGGGGCGCGCCCGCGACGATCGACGCGCTCGCCGATCATGATCTGATCATCTCGACCGGACCGCGCGCGGCGGGCGAGTGGAATTTTGCCGAGCGTCGCTGGCGGGTCGAGCCGCGCCCGCGGCTGGTGGTGAACACCGTCGATGCGGCGATGGCGGCCGCCGAAGCGGGGATCGGTATCGCGAATCTGCTGAGCTATCAGGTGATGGACGGCGTCGATGCCGGACGCCTGATCGCGCTGCTCAACGCCGAACAGCCGCCGCCCTTACCCGTCCATCTGGTTTTCGAACAGTCGCGCGCCGGCCTGCCCGCGGTCCGCTTGCTGATAGAGGCGATGCGGCGCCGGATGCGCGCGGCGGGGCTGGGGTGACGCGGGGTTTCCGGTCGACCAGGTGCCAGTTCCCGATCGCTGGCGGCTGATCGAGAGCCTGGGGCCGTTTCCGGTCGCGGCGGTGGCGCTGCTGATCGGGATGATCGGCGTGATGCTGGTGTTCACAGACCTGATGGTGCGCGGGCTTTATGCGCAGATCGGTGCGGCCAAGCGAGCCGAGGACGAGGGCGAATAGCGCCTTTTCGTTCGACACTATCGGCGCTTACCATTATGACGGGCCGATGACCGACCGTCCGCATACGCCGCTGCTCGACACGGTGGATGTCCCCGCCGACCTCCGCAAGCTCAAGCCCGAACAGCTTCGCCAGTTCGCCGACGAACTGCGCGCCGAAACCATTTCCGCCGTGGGAACCACGGGCGGCCATCTGGGATCGGGGCTGGGCGTCGTCGAACTGACCACCGCGCTGCATTATGTCTTCGACACGCCGCGCGACAAGATCGTGTGGGACGTCGGCCACCAATGCTATCCGCACAAGATCATCACCGGCCGCCGCGACCGCATTCGCACGCTGCGCCAGGGTGGCGGGTTGTCGGGCTTCACCAAACGCAGCGAGAGCGAATATGACCCGTTCGGCGCCGCCCATTCGTCGACCTCGATCAGCGCCGCGCTGGGCTTTGCCGTCGCGAACAAGCTGAAGAACGAACCCGGCCGCGCGATCGCGGTGATCGGCGACGGGTCGATGTCGGCCCTTCGTCGAGCTGCGCGAGATCGCGCGGCGCTTCGCCCGCAAGCTGCCGCAGCCGCTGCACAAGGCGGCGAGGAAGACCGACGAGTTCGCGCGCGGCATGGCGATGGGCGGAACGCTGTTCGAGGAACTCGGCTTTTATTATGTCGGGCCGATCGACGGCCATAATCTCGACCATCTGATCCCGGTGCTGGAGAATGTGCGCGACAGCGACCATGGCCCGGTGCTGATCCATGCGGTGACGATGAAGGGCAAGGGCTATGCCCCCGCCGAGGCGGCCGCCGACAAATATCATGGCGTCCAGAAATTCGATGTCATCACCGGCGAGCAGGCGAAGGCGCCGCCGGGGCCGCCCGCGTATCAGAATGTGTTCGGCGAAACGCTGGCCAAGCTCGCCGACAGCGATCCGCGCATCGTCGCGATCACCGCCGCGATGCCGTCGGGCACCGGGGTCGACAAATTCGCCAAGGCGCATCCCGACCGGAGCTTCGACGTCGGCATCGCCGAGCAGCATGCGGTGACGTTCGCGGCGGGACTCGCGGCGCAGGGGATGCGGCCGTTCGCGGCGATTTACTCGACCTTCCTCCAGCGCGCCTATGATCAGGTCGTCCACGACGTCGCGATCCAGAATCTGCCAGTGCGCTTTGCGATCGACCGTGCCGGGCTGGTCGGCGCCGACGGATCGACCCATGCGGGATCGTTCGACGTCACCTATCTCGCAACATTGCCCAATATGGTGGTGATGGCGGCCGCCGACGAAGCCGAGCTGGTCCACATGACCTATACCGCGGCCGAATATGACGACGGCCCGATCGCCTTTCGCTATCCGCGCGGCAATGGCACCGGCGTGCCGCTGCCCGACAAGCCCGAGAAGCTGGAGATCGGCAAGGGCCGCGTCGTGCGCGCCGGCAAGACGGTCGCGATCTTCTCGCTCGGCACGCGGCTCGCCGAGGCGCTGAAGGCCGCCGACACGTTGGAAGCGCGCGGCCTGTCGACGAGCGTGATCGACCTGCGCTTCGCCAAGCCGCTCGACGAGGAACTGATCCGCAAGACGCTGGCGAGCCACGAGGTGTGCGTGACGATCGAGGAGGGCGCGATCGGCGGGCTGGGCGCGCATGTGCTGACGCTGGCGAGCGACGCGGGGCTGATCGACGCGGGGTTGAAGCTGCGCACGATGCGGCTGCCCGACATGTTCCAGGATCAGGATTCGCCGCAGGCGCAATATGACGCCGCGGGGCTGAACGCGCCGCAGATCGTCGACACGGTGCTGAAAGCGCTACGTCACAACAGCGCGGGGGTCGAGGAAGCGGGCGCACGGGCCTGACTTAAGGAAAAAAAGCGGGGGCGGCATGGATTTCCTGAAACTGATCCAGTCGCTCGACGAACTGCTCTACGAGGTCATGTCGTGGTTGATTTTCTATCCGGTCACGCTGTGGCGGGCGCTCGCACAGCCGCTCAAGATGATGGATTATTCGGAGGCCGAACTGGGCGATCCGGCCGAGCGGCAATATACCGATACGCTGTCGCCGCCGCTGTTCCTGCTGCTGACGCTGGTACTCTGTCACGCGATCGAACTGTCTATCGTAGGGCAGAATGCGGTGATCTTGCGCCGGACCGGATTGGGCGGACTGGTCAATGACGATTCGACCTACATCCTGCTGCGCGTCGCTTTTTTCAGCCTCTTTCCGCTGATCATGGCGGCGCGGCTGGTACGCGCGCGCAACGTCAAGCTCGACCGGGTGCCGCTTAAGGCGCCCTTCTACAGCCAATGCTATGTGACCGCGCCTTTTGCGCTGATGGTGTCGACGAGCGGAATTCTGATGCAGCTCAAGCCTGGTGACAGTCCCCTCTGGGGCTTGGCGCTGCTCATCGCCGCGCTGCTGTGGTTCGGCAGCTTGCAGATATTGTGGTTTGCGCAGCATCTGCGGATCGGCCGGCTGCGCGCCGCGCTCCATGCCTCGCGCGCAATGGTCGAGGCGCTGATCGCCTTTGTCGCGATTTCGCTGATTTTCGTGGGGACATGAAAACGGCCCGGGGGTGCCGGGCCGTTTCGATCAATTGCCTGCGCGCAGGATCAGGCGCCGGGGATCGACGCGCTGGCTTCGCGGCCGTCGCCTTGCGGCGCGGCGATGATGTCGCGGGTGACGAGGCCCTTGTCGACGACCTGCGTATCGGGGCTGCCGACCTGGCTGCGGATACCGGGGTCGGCGCGCCCCTTCTACAGCCAATGCTATGTGACCGCGCCTTTTGCGCTGATGGTGTCGACGAGCGGCGCCTGCCGCGACACCGCCATTTCGTCGGGGCGCTGGCGGCTGAACAGGCTGTTCGATCCGCAGGCCGACAGCGTCATCGCGACGATCGAGGCGGCAAGGATGGCTTTGGTCCGGTTCACTTCAAATAGACTCCCTATGCGCCCCGTTTACTCTTTCGCCGCCTGATCGGCGGCCGCTGGGGTCTTTTCGCCGAAGAGCAGCGCGCGCGCAACCAGCAAAAGCACGCCGAGCGTGATGCAGGCGTCGGCGACGTTGAAGATCATGAAGGGGCGGAAGGCCCCGAAATGCAGATCGGCGAAATCGACGACATAGCCGAAACGCACGCGATCGATGATATTGCCGAGCGCGCCGCCGAGGATCATCGCGAGCGCGATGACGTCGCCCCGCGCCTTTTCGCGCGTCATCCACAGCGCGACCGCCGCCGCGACGATGGCGGTCACCGCGACGAGCGTCCAGCGCGTCGTATCGTTGCACTTGGCGAACATCGACAGCGAAATGCCACAGTTTTCCGCCCAGGTCAGGTTGAAGACCGGCAGCAGTTCGATCTGCCCATAGGGCTGGGTTTCGAGCGACAGCGGCACGACCACCACCCATTTGACGAGCTGATCGAGACAGAAGGCGACCGCAGCGACGATCAGGCCGAAGCGCAGGTGGGGAGAACGCGTGCTCATTGCGCGTCCAATACCGTCTCGCACCGATTGCACAAGGCGCCGTCGGCGGTCACTTCGGGAAGGTGACGCCAGCAACGGCCGCATTTGTGGTTTTCGGTGCGCTTCACGTCCCAGTCGCCTTGATGAACGGTCGAGGTGATGAAGATTTCCTCATAATCGACGTCGCCGGCTTCGTTCGGGAGCCATACTTCGGCTTCAAGGCTGGAGCGGATGGTCTTTTCGCGGCGCAACGGTTCGATACGTTCGGTGACGAGCGCGCGGGTGCTGCGGATTTCCGCCCATTTTTCGACCAGTTGTGTGTTCCCGCGAAGGCGGGAACCCAGTGCGGAGTCGGCCGATGCCATCTCTGGATCCCCGCCTTCGCGGGGACACACGAGTTGATCGAGATCCGGCCACTCCAGCAAATGCACGCTGCCCGCTTCGGGATAGCGCGTGCCCCACACTTCCTCGCTGGTGAACACCAGCACCGGCGCGGCGTAGCGGACGAGGGCGTGGAACAGCACGTCGAGGACGCTGCGATAGGCGCGGCGGGTTTCGGTGCCGAGCGGCGCGGCGGGGCCGAGGTCGCAGTAAAGGACGTCCTTGCGGATGTCGAAATAGAAGGCCGACAGATCCTCGTTGCAGAAATCGGCGAGCAGGCGCGTGTAGGCGTTATAGTCGAAATCATCGACCGCTTGGCGCAGCTTCGCGTCGAGATCGGCGAGCAGCGAGAGCATATAGCGTTCGAGTTCGGGCATCGCCGCGACGTCGGTGATGCGTTCTTCGTCGCTGAACCCGTCGAGCGCGCCGAGCAGGTAGCGGAAGGTATTGCGAAGTTTGCGATACTGGTCGGCGACCCCGGCGAGGATTTCCTTGCCGATGCGGTGATCCTCGGTGAAGTCGACGCTGAGCGCCCACAGGCGGAGGATGTCGGCACCATAGTCGCGCATCAGGTCGATCGGGCTGATCGTGTTGCCCAGCGACTTCGACATTTTGAAGCCCTTGGCGTCCATCGTGAAGCCGTGCGTGAGGACAGCCTTGTACGGCGCCTGCCCGCGCGTGCCGCAGCTTTCGAGCAGCGACGACTGGAACCAGCCGCGATGCTGGTCGCTGCCTTCGAGATACAGGTCGGCGCTGTGGGTGCCGCCGTCGTGGCGGACGAGCGCGGGCCAACGACCGCTTTCGAGGACGAAGGCGTGGGTGCAGCCCGAATCGAACCAGACGTCGAGAATGTCGGTGATGCGCTCGTAATCGGCGGCGTTGTAGCTATCGCCGAGATATTCCTGCGCACGCGCGTCGGACCATGCATCGACGCCGGCTTCCTTCACCGCCGCGACGATGCGATCGTTGACGACCGGGTCGTTCAGATATTGCCCGGTCTTGCAGTCGACGAACAGCGTGATCGGCACGCCCCACGCGCGCTGGCGGCTGAGCACCCAGTCGGGGCGCCCCTCGACCATCGACCCGATGCGGTTGCGGCCCTTGGCTGGGACGAAGCGGGTGTCGTCGATCGCCTGCATTGCCGCCTGCCGCAAGGTCGGGGCGTCGCACAGGCCCTCTTCGGCGGGGTTGATCGCGCCGCCTTCGCTTTCCCAGCGCCGTTCGCTGCGCGTCTTGGGCTCGATATGGGTCATCACCTTGTCCATCGGCACGAACCATTGCGGGGTGCAGCGGAAGATGATCTTGGCCTTCGAGCGCCAGCTATGCGGATAGCTGTGCTTGTAGTCGGCGCTGGCGGCGAGCAGCGCGCCGGCGTCGCGAAGGTCGGTACAGATCGGGCCGTCGGGCGCGTTGAACTTGGGGTTGATCACCGATCCCTGACCGCCGAGCCACGCCCAGTCCGCGCGGTACTTGCCGTCGCCCTCGACCGCGAAGACGGGATCGAGCCCGTTCGCCTTGCACAGGTCGAAATCATCCTCGCCATGGTCGGGCGCCATATGGACGAGCCCGGTGCCGCTGTCGGTGGTGACGAAATCGCCCTCGAGGAAGGGCCGCGGACGCGCAAAGAAGCCGCCGAGCGCGTGCATCGGGTGGCGGGCGACGGTGCCGGCGAGGTCGGAGCCAGAATAGATCGTTGTCTTGCGGTCGGGACCAAATTCGCGAGGCAGAAAGTCACCGT
>LULO01001075.1_pt1 | contig 25163 bp, 23 predicted proteins | sample 728121 | NCBI WGS metagenome assembly LULO01 (sample SAMN03860287, study PRJNA289734) | marine metagenome | biome: seawater column; feature: ocean; material: water; isolation source: Red Sea water column Station 149 - depth 50m | place: Saudi Arabia: Red Sea | collected 2011-10-15 | depth 50 m | reverse complement strand
GGGCGATCCGGTCGTCTTCGCGCACGACGAGGGCTACCGCGCCGACGCGACGCTGGAATCGCTCGGCAAGCTCAAGGCGCTCGAAGGCGGCGTCGTCACCGCGGGTAACGCCAGCCAGCAGAATGACGCCGCCGCCGCGTGCCTCGTCGTCGCCGAGGACAAGCTCGACGAACTCGGGCTGACCCCCATCGCCTGGTATCACAGCTCGGCCGCAGCGGGCTGCGACCCCAGCCGCATGGGCATCGGCCCCGTCCCCGCGGTCGAACGCCTCTTCGCGCGTAACGGCCTCGGCTGGGGCGACATCGACCTTGTCGAACTCAACGAAGCCTTCGCGCCGCAGGTGCTCGCGGTGCTCAAGGGCTGGGGTTGGTCCGACGACGACAGCCGCAACGAAATCCTCAACGTCAACGGCTCGGGCATCTCGCTCGGCCATCCGATCGGCGCGACCGGCGGGCGCATCCTTGCGAACCTCACGCGCGAACTCGTCCGCAGGAATGGCCGCTACGGCCTTGAAACCATGTGCATCGGCGGCGGCCAAGGTATCGCCGCGATCTTCGAGCGCGCGGCTTGAAGGATATCCGACCAATGAACTTTGGAGCGGCCTCTCCGCAAAAAGCCGTTCGTACGGATTTTTTGTGATGCACGCTAATCTGAACGCCGCGCTGATTGCCGCGCAGGCGTATCGCGGTGCGGCGCAAGCCGCGCTCGCCGAGCGGCTGGCGGCCACCCCAATCGACAGCGAGCAGCGCGCGGCGCATGGCTTCGCGTGGGTCGCAACGACGGTCGCGGCGCTCGAAGCGACGCTCGACTGGCTCGACGCCGGCAACGGTACAAACCCGCTCGACGCGCAGATCGCCACCCTCGCCTTCGCCGAAAGCATCGGCCAACTCACCGGCGGCCTGCCGATGGGACAGAACGAGATTTTCCGCCCCGCCGATCTTGGCCTCGGCGCTGCGGCGCGCGTGCTCGCCGACGCCTGCGCGAACCTGCTCGACGCCGACCATGCCGCCACCCGCGCTGAGGTCGCCGCCGCGCTAGCCGAAAATCAATGGCCAAGCGAGACGCTCCACGACGCCGACCTCGACGCGATCCGCGACCAGTATCGCCGCTTCACCGACGCCGCGATCATCCCGCACGCGCATGGCTGGCACCTCGCCAATGAGCTGATACCCGATGCGACGGTTCAGGCGATGGCTGAGCTAGGCACCTTTGGCGTCTGTATTCCCGAGGAATTTGGCGGCCTCGGCCTCGGCAAGCTCGTCATGTGCATCGTCACCGAGGAACTATCGCGCGGCTGGATCGGTACCGGTTCGCTCGGCACCCGGTCCGAAATCGCGGCGGAACTCATTCTGTGTGGAGCCCGACGTCGGCTCGGACCTCGGCGCACTCCAAACGAAGGCCCGCCGCGAGGGCGACCATTGGGTCATCGACGGCGCCAAGACCTGGATCACCCACGCCGCGCGTTCGGACCTGATGACGTTGCTCGCGCGCACCCTGCCCGACGCCAAGGGCTATGCGGGCCTCTCGATGCTGCTCGTCCCCAAGCCGCGCGGAACCGAGGCCGATCCCTTCCCCGCCGCCGGCATGACCGGCAGCGAGATCGAAGTGCTCGGCTATCGCGGGATGCGCGAATATGCGCTGCAATTCGACGCCATGACCGCACCTGCCGATGCGCTGCTCGGCGGCGAGGAAGGGCAAGGCTTCAAGCAGCTGATGCGCACCTTCGAGGGCGCGCGCATCCAGACCGCCGCCCGCGCGGTCGGGGTCGCGCGCCGCGCGCTCGAACTCGGGCTCGACTATGCGCGCACCCGCAAGCAGTTCGGCAAGGCGATCGTCCATTTCCCGCGTGTTTCGGACAAGCTCGCGATGAGCCTGGTCGATTTCGTGATGGCGCGCGAGCTCAGCTACGCCGCCGCGCGCGCCAAGGATTCGGGCAAGCGCTGCGATATCGAAGCCGGTATGGCGAAACTGCTCGGCGCGCGCGCCGCCTGGGCGAACGCCGACGCCGCGCTGCAAATCCACGGCGGCAACGGCTATGCGCTCGAATATGAGATCAGCCGGGTGCTCTGCGATGCCCGCATTCTCAACATTTTCGAGGGCGCGGCGGAAATACAGGCCCAGGTGATCGCGCGCGGGCTGACAGGAGGACGCAATTGATGAAGGATTGGAGCGCCTGGATCGGGCGACGAGAAGCGCGCCAAGAGGTCATTGTAGCTGCGACGGTTGAACCTTGGTTAGCAACCTTTGACCGGAGCGACCCCGAGGATGGATCAACTCCTCAGGGCTTTCATTGGAGCATCTTCCGACCCGGTGCGCCAACTGCCATGCTCGGCACCGATGGCCACCCTATCCGCGATGATGGCGCCTCAAGCTTCCTCCCCCCCATTCCTTTGCCTCGTCGGATGTGGGCTGGAAGCAAGACCGAATTCGGCTGGCCCCTCCGATCCGGCGACACAGTGACGCGCACGTCACACATATCCTCAATCGCGGAAAAGCAAGGAACGACGGGCCGACTCGTTTTTGTCGATGTCGCACATGAAATACATACCGAAGGGGTGATGAACGTCCGCGAAATCCAGTCGATCGTCTTCCGCGAACCAGCCTACGCCGGCGCCCCACCGGCCCCGCCGCCGCCGGGCGATGGCCGCTTCGATCCCGGGGGCTGGGACGCGCACCGGATGCTCGTCCCGTCGGAGGCGCTGCTGTTCCGCTACTCGGCGCTGACTTTCAACAGCCACCGCATCCACTACGACCTGCCTTATGCGACCGAAGAAGAGGGATATCGCGGCCTCGTCGTCCACGGCCCGCTCACCGCAACGCTGCTTCTCGACCTCGCGGCGCGGCACTTCGGCGACAACGCCCTTACCCGCTTCGATTTCCGCGGCACGTCTCCGGCGATCTGCGGTGAAGAATTACATCTGGCGCTGCGCGGCGACGATGACGCCATCGTCCTTGGCGCCTTCGCGAGCGACGGACGACAGGTGATGGCGGCGAGCGCCGCCCGCTAACACAGGCGGGGCGCGCCCGGCCTCCCGCCCTATCTCCCGCAACCTTTGTCGCGCGATAATCGCGTTTCGACGCAGCGCAGGCGCGCCGCCGGCCAATTACGCCCACAGCGGCAAAGCAAAGCACGATACTCCGTTATCCTCTCCCTCCCCCCTTAGGGAGGTGCGCCGGCGGCCCCATCCGCCGGCGCAAATTTTTCAGCTTTCGCCGAACAGGTCGCGCTGCGCCTCTTCGAGCGCTTCGAAATAGCGGCGCCGTGCATGTTTTTCGGTGACGACGCCGATCACCTTTCCGCCATCGTCGACCACCGCCAGTTCATCGGCCGAGGCGGCATCGAAGGCTGCGATCATCGCCTCGACCCCGGTTGCGGGGTGCAGCGTGTCGTCGGTGAGCGTCGCAAGGCTGGCGATCGGGGCATCACCCGCAATGTCGGGATGATAGGCCGCGGCTGTGACGACGATTCCGCCATAGCGGCCCTCGCCATCGGTCAGCACCGCCTTGGCCGTCGAACCGAGCGGCACGCGCAGGCGAAAATCGGCGACGGTCATGGCGGCGGGGACGGCCGTCCAGTCGGTGCGCATGATCCGTCCGGCGGTGAGCGTCAGCAACCGGCCGATGTCGCGCGGACTGCGGATCTTCGAGCCGCGCAAATGCAGGCGCCAGGTCGAGAAGCTGTAGCCGAACCATTCGCGCGTCAGCGCGCTCGACACCAGCGTCGCGGTCAGCACCACGCCCATCAGCGCGAAATCATGCGTCGTCTCGAGCATCAGCACCGCGAGCGTCATCGGCCCGCCGACGACCGAGACGCTGAGCGCCGCCATGCCGACCAGCGCCGCGTCGTTGGGATCGAGCGCGATGCCGAGGGGGCTCATGTTGACGAGTCCCGCGAATATCTGTCCGATCAGCGACCCCAGGAACAGCGAGGCAAAGAACAGCCCGCCGCGAAAGCCGAAGCTGAGCGACACGACCGACGCCGCGATGAAGGACAGCGCCGGGCGCAACACCAGATCGAGGTGCAGCGCGCCATGCCCCGCCGACAGCGTCTGCGGCGACACCAGCGCCAAGGGGATCAGCAGCAAGCCGCCGATGAGTGGCCGCCAGCCTGCGATCCTTTGCCATCCCTGAACGCGAATTTCGGCGAAGGTGACGAGCCGCATGATGAGGATGCCGAACAGCGCGGCGACCAGCCCGAGCAACGCATAGGCAAGATAGTCGGCGGTCGAAAAAGCGCGGTCGACAGTCGTCGCGATCAGATAGGGATCAACGCCGAGCGCGCGGCTGACGAACACGGCCGACAGCGCCGCGACCATCACCGGGGCGATCGCGGCGGGGGTATAATTGCCGATGACGATCTCGAACGCATAGAAGGCGCCGGTCAGCGGGGCGCCGAAGGCCGCGCCGATCGCCCCGCCCGCCCCGGCGCCGACCAGCGTGCGCAGATCGTTGCGGCGTAGCGCGAACCACTGGCCGAGCTGCGAGGCGAAGCCGCCGCCCATCTGCGCATAGGCGGCCTCAAGCCCCACCGACGCGCCCGCACCGTTCGAGATGATCGTCTGCGACGCGATCACCAGATTGTCGGCAAAGGGAATGCGTCCGCCGTGCAGCGCGTTCGCCTCGACCACGTCGACGGGCATGCGCTTGCGGTTGCGCAGGCCGCGCGCGAGCAGGACGAGCAGAAGGCCGCCGATGGGCAGCGCGACCAGCTTCCACGGATGATGGATCTCGCCGAGCGCGCTCAGCCGGTTGATCGTGACGCCGTAAAGAAGCTGCTGGATGCCATGCGCCAGAAATTGCTGGATGTTCGTCAGCACCCCCGCCGCCAGCCCCGCCAGCGCGGCGAGCAGGATGAACGCGGCTTCGCTCTCGCGCAGCCGCCGACGCTGCCGCGCGGCGGCGATCAGCAGACGGGTTTTGCGTATCCGGAACACGTCGGCGCTCCAAGCGCGGCGGCGGCTCCGGGTCAAGTGTTAAGCCGCTTCGTCCCCGTGACATGCCTCGCACAGCGCCGCGATGATCCGCTGCATCTTGGCGTCGGACAGGCTATAATAGCGCGTCTGCGCCTCGCCGCGCGCCGACACGATACCCTGGTCGCGAAAGCGCGCCAGATGCTGCGACACCGCCGATTGCGACAGCCCGCTGAGCTCGGTGAGTTCGCCGACCGACACTTCGCGCTCGTCCATCTGGCACAGCATCAGCAGCCGCTCGGGATGCGCGAGCAGCTTCAAATAGTCGGCCATCTCGCGCGCATCGCGCTTCAGGATCGAAAGGTCGGTCGGCTTGGTCATGGGGAGAGGGTTCCTTCACGGCCATCGTCGCGCAGGACGATGTAAATCGCGGGAATAACGAGCACGGTGAGCAGTGTCGAGGAGGCGAGTCCGAAGAGCAGCGAAATCGCAAGCCCCTGAAAGATCGGGTCGGTCAGGATCGTCGCCGCCCCGATCATCGCCGCCGCCGCCGTCAGCACGATCGGCTTGAAGCGGATCATCCCCGCTTCGAGCAGCGTATCGCGCAGCGGTTTGCCCTCGCCCTTCGCATGGTTGATGAAGTCGACCAGCAGGATCGAATTGCGCACGATAATCCCGGCCAGCGCGATGAAGCCGATCATCGACGTCGCAGTAAAGGGCGCGCCGAACAGCATATCGGCACCTGTTCATCGTCGGGCTGACCGTTGAAGCGGACCACCGGCTTTTCCATCCCGTGCGCCTTCCAGTCGAACGCCTCGATCGCATCGTCGACCGCGAAGATGCCATAGATGGGGGCTTCATATTCCCCCGCCAGTTCGGCGGTGACCATATCGGCGGCGCGGCCGTTGCGGCGGAACAGCGCGGGCGATCCCGCCTCCTCGCGCGCATCGACGATCTCGCCGAGCTGGACGAGCCGCCCGCCGGGTCCCATCGTCGCAACCGGCGTCGCGGCAAGGTCGGCGCTCCAGCTGCGCTGCGACTGATCGAGCGCGATGCGGATCGGCAGCGGATCGCGCCCGTCGCCGCGCGGCGCATAGCCGACGGTCTGCCCGCCCAGCAGCGCGCCGATACTGTCGAAAAGCTGGCGCTCCGAAATGCCATAGGCGTCCATCCGCGCCCGATCGGGTATCAGCCGCAGCCGCGGGCGCGGGACGCCGAAACTGTACCCACCGGCGGGCAGCGGCAGCGCTTTCTTCAGCCGCTGGCGCAGATCGAGCGCAATGGCGTGGCTCGACCGGTCGCGCTCGCCCTTGGGCGCCAGCGTCACCATCAAATCGCCCATCTCGGGCCGATTGCGCAGGAAATAGTGCCGCACGAGGCCGTTGAAATTGAACGGCGCCGAGGTGCCGGCATAGGCCTCCATCGACTTCGCCTCGGGAATCTGCCGCACCACCGCCGCGGCGGCGTCGAGCGTGCGCCCCGTCGTCTCGAGCGACGTGCCCTCGGGCATGTCGAGGACAAGCTGCACCTCCGACTTGTTGTCGAAGGGGAGCAGCTTGACTGTCACCGCCTTGAAATAGAACATCGAGCAGGCGACGAGCGTCGCGGCGCCAACGGCAATCAGGAAATTGCGCGCGCTCTTGCGATCGCGGATCACGCGGATGGCGACGCGGCCATAGAGCGCGCCAAGCTTGCCCCCGCCCGCATGGTCGTGCGCCCCCTGCGTCAGCGTATCGCGCGCAAAGCGCACCATCAGCCACGGCGCGATAATCACCGCGACGAAGAAGGAAAAGAGCATCGCCGCCGAGGCGTTGATCGGGATCGGCGCCATATAGGGGCCCATCAGTCCCGATACGAACAGCATGGGGAGCAGCGCCGCGACGACGGTCAGCGTCGCGATGATCGTCGGATTGCCGACCTCGGCGACCGCATCGACCGTCGCGTCGATCCGGCTGCGCCCGTCGGCCATCGCCCAGTGGCGCGCGATATTCTCGATCATCACGATCGCGTCATCGACCAGGATGCCGATCGAAAAGATCAGCGCGAACAGGCTGACGCGGTTGATCGTGAAGCCCATGATGTTCGACGCGAACATGGTGAGCAGGATCGTGGTCGGGATGACCACCGCCGTCACCCCCGCCTCGCGCCAGCCGATCGCGAAGCCGATCAGAATGACGATCGACACCGTCGCGAGTCCGAGGTGGAAGATCAGCTCGTTCGCCTTTTCATTGGCGCTTTCGCCATAATTGCGCGTCACCGCGACCTCGACGCCCGGCGGGATCAGGCTGCCGCGCAGCGCCTCGACCCGCGCGACCACCGCGTCCGAAACATTGACGGCATTGGCCCCCGAACGCTTCGCGATCGCCAGGCTTACCGCGGGCGCCATCGACCAGCGATCGCCCGCGCCCTTGGCCCAGCGCCATGCGCGCGCCTGATCCTCACCCGGCCCCTGCGTGACCGTCGCGACATCGCGCAGATAGACGGGATTGCCGTTGGCCGCGCGCACCGTGATCGTCGCCAATTGCTCGGCGCTGCGGACCGTCTGCCCGGCCACGACGGCGGTTGCAGCGCCGCCCTCGCGCACCGTTCCGAGCGGGAAGCTGCGGTTTGCCTGCCCCACCGCATCCATCAGCGCGCCGAGCGAGACGCCATGCGCCGCGAGCTTTGCCGGATCGGGAACGACGCGAAGCTGTTCCTCCTGCCCGCCGGTGATGAAGGTCAGGCCGACATTGTCGACCTTCGCAACCTCGGTCCGCAACCGGGCGGCGAGCGACCGCAGCGCCTGCTCGTTCCAGTCGCCGCGCGCGCCGGCCTTGGGCGACAGCGTCAGCACCACGATCGGCACATCGCTGATCCCGCGCACCGTCACCTGCGGCGGCTGGATGCCCTGCGGCAGCTTGTCCATATTCGCCGACAGCCGCTCGTTGATGCGGATTGCGGCGTCGTCGGGATCGGACCCGACCAGAAAGCGCGCGGTGACCATCACCCCGTCGTCTTCGGCCTGGGTATAGACATGTTCGACGCCGTCGACGCTCTTGACGATCGTCTCCAGCGGCTTGCCGATCAGCTCCACCGCATCGCTCGCGGACAGGCCGGGCGCGGCGACCATCAGGTCGACCATCGGCACGCTGATCTGTGGCTCCTCCTCGCGCGGGATCGTCATGATCGCGAGCAGCCCCACCATTATGGCGGCGAGCAGCATCAGCGGCGTCAGCGGACTGCGGATCGTCGCGCGCGTCAGCCGCCCCGACAGGCCCAGGCTCATTTGCCTGCCGCTCCGCGCGCTACGGCAATCAGCGTGTCGCCCCTGCTGGCGCCCGACAATATCTCAACCCGCGCCGGATCGTCGGTCGGCGCGATCTGGACGGGCACTCGCGACGTCGCATCCTTGCCGACGATGATCGTCAAATAGTCGATGCCATAGCTGGTTTCGACGAAGCGGCGCGGAACGACCAGCGCCTGCCGCTCGCCGACCGCAACGCGCGCCGTGACGCGGCGACCGACCATCGTGCTGGCAAGTCCGGGGATCGGAACGTCGGCCGACATCTGCCCGCCGCTGACCGCGGGATAGACGCGGCCGACGCTGGCGCGCGGCGGCGCCGCGCCCTTGTCGTCCGAAAGCCCCGTTGCCAGCACCGCGCTACCGACATGAACCTTGTCGGCCAAGGTTTCGGGCAGTTCGAGCCGCAGGACCATCGGTCCCGAGGTGATCGTCGCGATCGACGTGCCGGGCGCCGATTGCTGCGCCCGCGCCGCCGAAACCTGTGCCCGCGCCGCGCGCGCCTGCGCCTCGGCCTGATCGAGCCGCGCCTGCGCATAGACGCCATTGGCATGGAGGTAGCGCACGCGCTCCAGTTCGGCATCGGCCTGTGCGGCCTGCGCCTGCGCCGCCGCCGCCTGCGCACCATAGGCCCCGCCTTCATAGCCGAGCCGGCTGTCGACGACGCGGCCGATCACCTGTCCCTTGCGCACCATGTCGCCTTCGCGGACACTCAGACTGTCGAGGATGCCGGGAATGCGCGCGCGGGCGTCGGCCATGTCGACGCTCGTTACCAGCGCGCCAACATCCTTCCAGTCGGTGATCGTCACCGGCTGCAACGCCAGCCTTTCGCCCGTCACGGCCGCGCTCTTTTCGGCGGGCGCGCTCGTCTCGCCGCCACAACCACCGAGCGACAGCGATGCGGCGAACAGGGCGGCGCTGAGCAGCGCAGAGGTGAGCAGGGATGATGGGCGCATCGTCAATTCCCCGTCACGACCGGCAGGCCGGCCGCGCGCCAGGCGCCCATGCCGCCCGCAAGATGGGTGTCGATGTCGGGCCGCCCCGCCGCCGCCTTGTCGAGCGCCATCGCCGAACGGCGACCCGCGGCGCAGGTCAGGATGACCGGCTTGCCGCCCGCCGGAAGCGCGCTCGCCTGAAAGCGCGACAGCGGCATCGACAGCGCGCCCGCGACATGCCCGCTAGCAAACTCGTCGGCCTCGCGGACATCGACCAGAATCGCCTCGCCTGCCGCCAACATCTCGGCAAGCGCATGCGGCGTGATTTCCTTGTGCGCCGGACGGCGGAACAGGTTCAGCATGGTCAAAAACTCCTTGCGCGGACCCGGCCGATGGCGGGTTGATTAATTCAGGTATTGCTAATATTATTTAAATCTAATATGAAGGTCAACAGATATTGCACTCGATCCTTCTGGGTCGCCCCAAATCGAGTGCGGTCGCGATGCGGAGGCACACCGTCCGCCCCGCATCGCGGCCACCCCCAGGGAAAGCCGGCGGCGCCCCACGCGCGCCGGAGCAAGGAGAGAGAAGATGTCGTTACCGCGGATCGTCGTTCTGGGTGCCGGACTCGGCGGCACTATCGCAGCTTACGAGATACGGGAGGCTTCCAAGGGCAAGGCCGAGGTGATGGTGATTTCCGATCAGGAAAATTACTGGTTCGTCCCCTCCAACCCCTGGGTCGCGGTCCGCTGGCGCGAACCCGAGGCGATCTGCGTTCACCTGCCCCCCGTCATGAAGCGCAAGGGGATCGATTTCACCGCGGTCGGCGCAAAGCGCGTCCACCCCAAGGAAAATCAGGTCGAGCTGAACGACGGCGCCTTCGTCGATTATGATTATCTGGTCATCGCGACCGGGCCGAAACTCGCCTTCGACGAGATCGAGGGCTTCGGGCCGGAGGCGAACACCGTATCGGTATGCGCGACCGATCATGCCGCCGCCGCGGCCGATGCCTTCGACCGCTTCTGCGAAAACCCGGGGCCGATCGTCGTCGGCGCCGCACAGGGCGCCTCCTGTTATGGGCCGGCCTATGAATTCGCGCTGATCCTCGACACCGAACTCAAGCGCCGCAAGCTGCGCGACAGGGTGCCGATGACCTTCGTCACCGCCGAACCTTATATCGGCCATCTCGGCCTCGATGGCGTCGGGGATACCAAGAGCCTGCTCGAAAGCGAGCTGCGCAACCGTCACATCAAATGGATCACCAATGCGCGCGTCACCAGCTTCGAGGCCGGCATGGCGCATGTCGAGGAAGTCGCCGAGGACGGCAGCGTCAAGGCCAAGCACGACCTGCCCTTCGGCTATTCGATGCTGCTGCCCGCCTTTCGCGGCGTCGATGCCGTCTTCGGCATCGAAGGCCTGACCAATCCGCGCGGCTTCATTATCGCCGACAAGCATCAGCGCAATCCGACCTTCGCCAACATCTATTCGCTCGGCGTCTGCGTCGCGATCCCGCCGGTCGGCCCGACCCCCGTCCCGGTGGGCGTGCCCAAGACGGGCTTCATGATCGAATCGATGGTCACCGCGATCGCGCAGAATCTGAAACTCGAACTCGCCGGTCAGCCGCCGAAGCATGAGGCGACGTGGAACGCCGTCTGTCTGGCCGACTTCGGCGACGGCGGCGTTGCCTTTGTCGCGCAGCCGCAGATCCCGCCGCGCAACCTCAACTGGTCGTCGTCGGGCAAATGGGTCCATCTCGCGAAGATCGGCTTCGAAAAATATTTCCTGCGCAAGGTCCGCAAGGGCGAGAGCGAGCCCTTTTACGAAAAGCTCGCGATGCATGCGCTCGGGATCAAGAAACTCCGCTTCTGACGAAAGGAAGACCCATGAACCTCGATCGTGCCGTTTTGCGCTTCGCGGGCCTCGTCGTGCTGACGAGCGTGCTGCTCGCCTGGTTTGTCCATCCCTGGTGGATCGGACTCGCCGCCTTTGCCGGGCTCAACATGATCCAGGCAAGCTTCACCGGCTTCTGTCCCGCGGCGGCCATTTTCAAGCGTCTCGGCGTGCGGCAGGGAGCCGCCTTTAAGTGACACGCGCCGCGACCCTGCTGACGGCGGCATGCCTTGCTGCACTCGCGCTGCCGCATCCTGCGGCGGCGCAGGGCGCGCGCCGCCGCCGGTCCCACCGCCAGTGTCGAGGGCAGCATCGGCACCGGCCGACTCGACCCCGGCGGCTATTTCGGTCTGACCGCGCAAAGCGTGACCCCCAGCGCCGTGCAACTGGTCGGCGAATATCCCCTCTACGCCGGCGGACGGATCAGCGCCGCGATCGATCAGGCCGCGGCGGGCAGCCGCGCGGCGACGCTTGGCAAGGATATGGCGCGCCAGAATCTGACCCTTGCAACCGTCGGCGCCTATGCCGAAGTGCTCACCGCGCGCGATCTTGTCGCGAGCTATGGCAAGCTCGTCGATGCGCTGGGCGAGATCGTTCGTCATACCGGCCTGCGCTACGACGTCGGCGATGCGACGAGCAGCGAGGTCGCCCAGGCGAAAGCACGCCGCGCCGAGGGACAGGCCGGTCTCGTCCAGGCCCAGGGCCGCCTCACCGCCGCGCTCGCCCGCCTCGAGCGGCTGACCGGCAAGCCTGTCGGCGATCTCGCCCCCCTGCCCCCGCGCCCCGAGGTTCCCGCGACGCTCGGCGAAGCCGTCGAGGCCGCCGTCGCCGCGAATGTCCTGCTCGCACAGGCCGATGCTGGCGTCGACGGCGCTGCCGCGGGGGTGCGCGCAGCCAAGGCGACCAACCGCCCGCAGCTCGGCGTCTTTGCCGAGGGCGCGCGGATTCGCGACCAATTCTTCCCCGACTATCGCGCCGACAGCGTCACCGTCGGGCTGCGCGGGCGCTGGACCTTCTTCGACAGCGGCGCGGGCAGCGCGCGCGTCCGCGAGGCGCAATCGAAACTCTCGGCCAGCGAAGCGCGGCTGCGTCAGGCGCGCGACGACGTCACCCAGGCGGTGATCGAGGCGTGGAGCGGGCTCGACAGCGCCGAACGCGCGCTCGATGCCGCGCGCGATGGCGATGCCGCAGCGCGCGAGGCGCTGCGCGGCACCCGCCTCGAAGTGCGCTCGGGCGCCCGCCCGCCGCTCGCCGAGCTCGATGCCGAACGCGAAGCGATCGCCGCGACCGCACGGCTCGCCGAAGCGCAGGCATCGGTGCAGACCGCGGCGTGGCGCCTCCGCCTGCTCTGCGGTATCGAATAGGCCTCCTCCTCCACTGGACAAACGGCGTCACCTCACTATATTAGTTTTATCTAATATTTTAAGCGAAGGAATGATCGCATGGACGACCTTCACCGCAATTCCGCCGCCGCGCTGATCGCCAAGGCGCGCGCGACCGGCCGTATCCCCGTCGTCAAAAGCTTCTTCGACGAACCGACCTTCACCGCGACGCACGTCGTCCACGACCCGGCGACGCGCAGGGCGGCGATCATCGATTCGGTGCTCGATTTCGACCAGCCTTCGGGCCGCACCGGCCATGCGTCAGCCGACGCGATCGTCGATTATGTCCGCCGCGAAGGGCTGACCGTCGAATGGCAGATCGAAACCCACGCCCACGCCGATCACCTCTCCGCTGCCCCCTATCTGCAGGAGAAGCTGGGCGGGCAGATCGTCATCGGTCGGCATATCGAAACGGTGCAGACGGTGTTCGGCGCCATCTTCAACGAGGATGCGCGCTTCGCGCGCGACGGCTCGCAGTTCGACCGGCTGATGGCCGACGGCGAGCGCTTCATGCTCGGCGAGATCGAGGGGATGGTGCTCCACACCCCCGGCCACACGCCGGCGTGCATGGTGTGGATCATCGGCGATGCGCTGTTCACCGGCGATACCTTGTTCATGCCCGACTATGGCACCGCGCGCGCCGACTTTCCCGGCGGCGATGCGCGCACCCTCTATCGCTCGATCCAGCGCTTGCTGTCGCTTCCCGGCGAAACGCGGCTGTTCCTCTGCCACGATTACAAAGCGCCGGGTCGCGACAGCTTTGCCTGGGAAACGACGATCGCGGCCGAGCGCACCGCCAACGTTCATGTCCACGAAGGCGTGGACGAAGATCAGTTCGTCGCGATGCGCGAGGCGCGCGACAAGACGCTGTCGATGCCGCGGCTGATCCTCCCGTCGATCCAGGTCAATATGCGCGCGGGTCATTTCCCCGAACCCGAAGCGAACGGCACCCGCTATCTGAAGCTGCCGCTCGATACGCTGTAGGATCGCGCGCGCGATGACCGACCCCATGACGCTCAGCCTTGCGCAGATGATCCTCGGCGCCCTCTCCGGGGTGCTTGTCGGCTTCACGCTCGGGCTGGTCGGCGGCGGCGGGTCGATCCTGGCGGTGCCTCTGATGGTCTATCTCGTCGGAGTGCCGCAGCCGCATGTCGCGATCGGGACCGCCGCACTCGCCGTCGCCGCCAATGCGGCGGTTGGGCTGACCAACCATGCGCGCGCTGGCAATGTGCGCTGGCCGTGCGGGCTGACCTTCGCCGGCGCCGGAATCGTTGGCGCCTTCGCCGGATCGACCCTCGGCAAGAGTTTCGACGGCGCCAAGCTGCTCTTTCTCTTCGCGCTGCTGATGGTCGTCATCGCGGTCATCATGCTGCGCAAGCGCGGCCAGGTCGGCGATCCCGCGGTCCGGATCAGCCGCGAAAATGCCCCGCGCCTGCTCGGCTACGGCCTCGGCAGCGGAGCGTTCAGCGGCTTTTTCGGCATCGGCGGCGGCTTTCTGATCGTCCCCGGCATCGTCGCCGCGACGGGAATGCCGATGATCAACGCGGTCGGCACCTCGCTGGTCGCGGTAACTGCCTTCGGGCTCACCACCGCCGCCAACTATGCCTGGTCGGGCCTCGTCGACTGGCAGCTCGCCGGGCTGTTCATCGCGGGCGGCGCGCTGGGAAGCTGGCTGGGGCTCAAGGGTGCGCAGCGCCTGTCGGCCCGAACCGGACGGCTCAACACGCTATTCGCGCTGCTCGTCCTCGTCGTCGCGGCCTATATGCTCTGCCACAGCGCAGGGGCCATGTTCGGCTGACCGCATATAACATTTACACGATATTATGAATTATATATGATCGCTGTCGAGCGAGAGGAAGCTCCCAGAGGAATCCCGATGCCCGACGACAGCGACAACCGGCCCGCAGCGCGCCCGATCCGCATCGGCGACACCGCGCCCGATTTCATCGCGCGCAGCACCGCCGGACCGGTGCGGCTGAGCGATTATCGCGGCCGATGGCTGCTCTTCTTTTCGCATCCCGGCGATTTCACTCCTGTCTGCACCAGCGAATTTCTGGCCATCGCACGCGCAGCCGATCGCTTTGCCGAACTCGATTGCGCGCTACTCGCCCATTCGATCGACAGCCTTTTTTCGCACCTTGCATGGATCCGCGCGCTGCGCGACGACTTGGGCGTTGCCATCCCCTTCCCGATCGTCGAGGACCCCTCGCTCGAAATCGCGCACGCATTCGGCATGGTCGACGCCCAGTCCTTCAGCGCCGCGACGGTGCGCGCGGCCTTTTTCATCGATCCCGACGGCGTCGTTCGCGCGCTGACCATCTATCCGCTGACCGTCGGCCGCTCGGTCGACGAGATGCTGCGCACCGTCGCGGCGCTCCAGCGCACGAGCGACGGGTCGGCGATGACGCCCGCGGGTTGGCAGCCCGGCGACGACCTCCTCGTCCCGCCCGAACTCGCCACCGAAGGCGTGCTCGCGGCCGACAAGCCCACCGGCTGGTTCTACACGCTCGCGAAGGATGTCACGGCGCGATGACCGGCGAGGCGCTCATCGACGACGATCTGGTCGAACTGCTGCGCGTCCTGGCGCATCCGGTGCGGCTCAAGCTGATCTTCGCCGTGCGCGATCAGGAGCTTGCCGTGGGGCAGATCGAAAGCGCGACCGGCATCGGCCAGCCGCTGCTCAGCCAGCAACTCGGCGTGCTGCGCAACGCGCGGATCGTCGAAACGCGGCGCGAGGCGAAGCAGATTTTCTACCGCCTGAAACCCGAAGCGCTCGCGCCCGTCCGCGCGCTTGCCGACCAGTTCGGCGCCAGTCCCGCCGCGACGACAAGCACCCGCGACGCCTCCGCCAGCGCCGCCCATTTCGCGAGAATTTTGCGCTAGCCGCGATCGCCGTCGATCTCGATCTGACGCGTGGCAAGCGCCCGCATCGCGGGGCGGTGGCTGACGAGGATCAACCCGCTTCCCGTCTCCGCAAACCAGTCGGTCAGCCGCGCGATCAGCCGCGCTTCGGTCGCGCCGTCCAGCCCTTCGCTCGGTTCGTCGAGCAGCAGGAACGGCCGCTGCGCCAGCAGCGCTCGCGCCAGCGACAGCCGTTTGCGCTGTCCGCCCGACAGCCGCGCGCCGTCGTCGCCCAGCCAGCAGTCGAGCCCACCGGGCAATTGCGCAACGACATCGTCAAGGCAGGCAACGGTCAGCGCCGCCTGCATCTCGTCGCGCGTGATGCCCGGCCGTGCGAGCGACAGATTGTCGGCCACACTGCCCGCAATCATCGCCGCATCCTGCGCCGCGAGCGCGAACAGCGACCGCCGCGCCGCGAGCGGCAAGCCTGCCGCATGCAATCCGCCGATCCGCACATCTTCGGGCGCATCGTCGCGCAGCCCCGTCAGCGTTTCGAGCAGCCGCGTCTTGCCGCTCCCCGACCGCCCGGCGAGCAGAACGCGGTCGCCCGGAACAATGCGGTGCAGGGCGCCCGCGACCGCCAGTTCGACGATCGGCTGCGCCGGCGCGCCGTCGCTCGCCGGGGCGGCGGCGTCCGGAAACATCGCATCGAGCCGCGCGCGCGCGCCGCGGCTCTTCCAGCGTTGAATGTCGAGCCGGGCGAGGCCGCCGACGATCTCCATCGCGGCGGTCGCCGCAAGCGCAGCGAGCGCAATAACCGGCGCACTCGCGGGCGACAGCGCGACAATTGCGGCAACCGCCGCGCCGGTCAGGCCCCAATGGACGATCGACAGGATCGTGTCGGCGTCGGCTATCGCGGCGCGGGCGCGGTGGAGCGGCGCTTCGGCCGCCGCGATTGCCGCGCGCACGCCGGCGGCAAGCCCATAGACCGCGATATCGTCGCCCCCGGCCGCCAGTTCGACATAGCATCGCTTGAGCGCACCGAGCGCTGCGCTTTCGGCGTCGAGCGCCGGGGCGATCCGGTCGCGCCCGATCCGGCGCGCGACTGCGAAACTTGCCCCCGCGGCGCCCAGCAAGGCCGCTGCAGCGGCCCAGCCCGCGAGCGCCATCAGCAGCATCGTCCCCGCCAGCGTCGCAATGCCCGACGGCACCAGCGTGGTGCGCAGCAGCGCCTCCTCCAGCGTTTCGACATCGCCGCCCAGCCGCGCCGCAACATCGCCGCGATTATGGAGCAGCGCCGTCGCCGGCGGCGCCGCGATCAGCCGCGCGAACAGGGCGGCGCGCACCTCGGCGAGAGCGAACAGCATCGCCTGATGGCTGAACAGCCGCTCGCCATAGCGCGACAGCGTCCGCAGGATCGCCAGCCCGCGGATGGCGGCGCTGGGCACCAGATAATTGAACGCCTTGACCGCCGCGGCGCCGGTAAGGCCGGCAATTGCCGCGCCGGTCAGGAACCAGCCCGACACTGCGAGCAGGCCGATCGCCGACAGCGCAGCGACCGCAGCGGCCGCCATGCCCAGCAGCACCGCGCGGCGCTGGCCCGCGCGCGCGGATCGGAGCAACGCCTCAATCATCCGATTTCGACCACGCTATCCGCCAAGGCGATCAGCGCCGGATCATGCGTTGCGGCAATGACCGTCCGGGTCATCGCAGCGGCCTGTAACACCACGACGACGCGCGCAGCGCTCGCGGCGTCGAGGTCGGCGGTCGGCTCGTCGAGCAGCAGCAGCGGGCGCGCCGACAGGAGCGCGCGCGCCAGACCGATCCGCCGCCGCTCGCCACCCGACAGGCCGCTGCCGCGGTCGTCGACAACCCAGTCGATCCCACCGCCGCGTGCGGCGATCAGCGATGCAAGGCCAAGCGCGTCGAGCTTGGCGATGATCGCGGCGTCGCCCACATTCGACCCTCCAACGAGCAGGTTGGTGCGCAGGCTGCCGGGCAACAGCAAGGGCCGCTGCCCTGCCCAGCCACACAGCGGAGCAAGCGCGCGCGGGTCGATCGCGGCATCGCCTTGCTGCTTGTCGTGATAGGCGGCGGCCAAACGGCGCATGCCGAGATAAAACTCGGGCGCGAGCGCAAGAACGTAAAAGGCTTCGGCGAAGTCGAGGCTTTCGGGCGCGCGAAAGGGCAGCAGGCCGAGCAGCGAAAAGCCGCAATAAACCGCGACGAGCGCGACCGCGAGCGCGCTGAAAAATTCGAGGATCGCGCTCGATGCAAAGGCGATGCGCAGCACGCCCAGCGTCCGTTCCGCCAGATCGCGCGCCGCCCCGCCGATCTGCCGCGTAACGCGATCCTCGGCGCCATAGGAGAGGATCAGCGGCAGCGCGCGAACCCGGTCGACGAACAAGCCGCCGAGCCGCGACAGCGCGCCCAGCTGCGCCTCGCTCGCCCGCGCCGCGGCGCTGCCGGCGAGCGCCATGCCGATCGCGAAGGGCAGCAGCGTGCCGAACAGGATCGCCGCGGCGACGCTGCTTGCGGGCAGCGCCGCCAGCGCGATCAGCAGCGGGGAAAGCATCGCGGCACGGCGCAGCGGCAGGAAACGCGCAACATAGGGCTCGATGCGGTCGATCGCGGTTACCGCCAGTTCGGCATCTTCACCAATCAGGCGTCCGCGCCCCGCCGCGCTCACCATCAGCGCCGGCGCGACGCGCGCGCGCAGCTCGGCGGCAAAGCGCGCGGCGTGGCGCAGGCCGATCGCAAAGGCGCCGCCCTGCAAAGCGCCGCGTGCCAGCGCCGCGCCAACCAGCAGCAGCATCCACGCCCAGCCCGCAATGCCGAAGCCCGCGTCGCCCCCTCCGCCGCCGCGAAGGTCACGCGCGACGTGGAGCGCCAGCAATTGCGCGAGCGCGAGCGCGAAGAGCACCGCGGCCACGGCATCGCCAAGCCAAGCGGCCAAGGCACCGCGGCTGGCGGCGGGAGCTGCAGATGTGGCGTTATCTCTACTTGACATTTTTCTAATATTCACACATTCCCATATTCATTAAATGACGATGCCGCAAGCCGTGCGGCACCCCGCCGAGTCGCTGTTCAGGAGTGGCGCCATGGACCTGGCCGTAGTCGAACTATCCCGCCTGCAATTCGCCCTTACGGCGATGTACCATTTCCTCTTCGTTCCGCTGACGCTGGGGCTTTCCTTCATGCTGGTGATCATGGAGAGCATCTATGTCATCACCGAAAGGGAAATCTGGCGTACCATCACGCGTTTCTGGGCCCGCCTGTTCGGGATCAACTTCGTCCTCGGGGTCGCGACCGGCCTGACGATGGAGTTCGAATTCGGGATGAACTGGTCCTATTATTCGCACTATGTCGGCGACATCTTCGGCGCGCCGCTCGCGATCGAAGGGCTGATGGCCTTTTTCCTCGAGGCGACCTTCGTCGGGCTGATGTTCTTCGGCTGGGACAAATTGTCCAAGCAACTCCATCTCCTCGTCACCTTCCTCGTCGCGCTGGGGTCCAACCTGTCGGCGCTCTGGATCCTGATCGCCAATGGCTGGATGCAGAATCCGGTCGGGTCGCGCTTCAATCCCGACACGATGCGCATGGAAGTCGTCGACTTTTATTCGGTGCTGTTCAACCCCGTCGCGCAGGCGAAGTTCGTCCACACGGTGAGCGCCGGCTATGTTACCGCCTCGGTCTTCGTTCTCGGCATTTCGGCCTGGTATCTGCTCCGCGGCCGCTACACCGCGCTCGCGAAGCGCTCGCTGACCGTCGCCGCGGCCTTCGGCCTCGCCTCCTCGCTGTCGGTGGTCGTCCTCGGCGACGAATCGGGCTATGCGCTCACCGATCATCAGAAGATGAAACTCGCCGCGATCGAGGCGATGTGGCACACCGAGAAGGCGCCCGCCGGGCTCACCCTCTTCGGCCTGCCGTCGGTCAAGGACCGCGAGACGCGCTATGAAATCAAGATCCCCTATGTCCTCGGCCTGATTTCGACACGCAGCCTGACCGGGCAGGTTCAGGGGATCAACGAACTGGTCCTCCACGCGCAGGAACGTATCGAAAGCGGCAAGCTCGCCTATGGTGCGCTCGAGGATCTGAAGGCCGATCGCGCCAACACCGCCGCGCGCGCGACCTTCGAGGCGAACCGCAGCAACCTCGGCTATGCGATGCTGCTCAAGCGTTATGTCCCCGATCCGCGCAACGCGACCGCCGACCAGGTCATGCAGGCGGCGTGGGACACGGTGCCCAACGTCCCGGTCACCTTCTGGCTGTTCCGCCTCATGGCGGGGCTCGGCTTCTTCTTCATCGGCTTCTTCGCCCTCGCCTTCTATTATGCGACGGTGCGACGCTTCGATGTGAAGTGGTTCCTGCGCGCCGCGGTGATCATCATGCCGCTGCCGTGGCTGGCCGCCGAAATGGGCTGGGTGCTCGCCGAATATGGCCGCCAGCCATGGGCGATCGAGGGCGTGCTGCCGACCTTCCTCGGCGCGTCGAGCCTGACGGTGGCGCAGGTTTGGACGACCATCGCGGCCTTCACCCTGCTCTACAGCGCGCTCGCTTTCATCGAGGTGCGGCTGATGCTCGCGGCGATCCGCAAGGGCCCCGAGTCCAAGCGCGGCCGCGACCTTGCCTCGGGCATCGAACCCACCGACGCGGGCTATGCCCCGCTGCCGGCCGAATAAGGAGGATCAGACGATGGCGATTCCCTTCGACTATGAAACGCTCCGCCTGATCTGGTGGCTGCTTCTCGGCGTGCTGCTGATCGGCTTCACGCTTACCGACGGCTACGACCTCGGCGTTGCCGCACTGCTGCCCTTCATCGCGCGGACCGACGAGGAACGGCGGCTGGCGATCAACAGCATCGCCCCGACGTGGGAGGGGCATCAGGTTTGGCTGATCCTCGGCGGCGGCGCGATCTTTGCCGCATGGCCCTTTGTCTATGCGATCAGCTTTTCGGGCTTCTATCTCGCGATATTCCTTGTCCTCGCGGCGCTGATCCTGCGCCCCGTGGCATTCAAATATCGCTCGAAGAACGACGATCCTGCCTGGCGCAGCCGCTGGGATTGGGCGCTGTTCGTTGGCGGTTTCGTCCCCGCACTGGTGTTCGGGGTTGCGGTCGGCAACGTCCTTCTGGGCGCACCCTTCCGCCTCAATAGCGACCTGCGCGCCTTTTACGAAGGCTCGCTGCTCGGCCTCTTCTCGCCCTTCACCTTGCTCACCGGCCTGCTGTCGGTGGCGATGGTCGTGCTGCACGGCGCCGGCTGGCTCGCGCTCAAGGCCGAGGATGGCGTCGTGATGGACCGGGCGCGCCGCTGGGGCAAGATCGCCGCGCTGCTCGTCATCGCGCTGTTCGCAATCGGCGGCGCGATGGTCGCCACGATGAACATTGGCTACCGGCTGGAGGGCGAACTCGATCCCGCCGGCCCTTCGAACCCGCTGTGGGCAACGTCGGTCCCGGCGGCGGGCGCATGGCTCGACAATTATGGCCGCCACCCGTGGATGCTGCTCGCGCCGATCCTCGGCTTCCTTGGCCCTATCCTCGCCTATGTCGCGATCGCCGGGCGCAAGCAGAGCCTGCTCTTCATCGGCTCGGCCCTCGCAGTGGTCGGAATCATTTCGACGGTCGGCCTGTCGATGTTCCCCTTCATCCTGCCGAGCTCGATCGACCCGCATTCGAGCCTGATGGTCTGGAACGCCTCGTCGAGCCACCTCACCTTGTGGATCATGCTCGTCGTGACCCTGATCTTCCTGCCCATCGTCCTCGCCTATACGGCGTGGGTGCTCAAGATATTGTTCGGCCGCGTCACACTCGACGAGGTTCGCACCAACCCCGATTTCTACTGACCGGAGGAATACGCCATGTGGTATTTTACCTGGGTACTCGGCCTCGGCCTCGCGGTCGGCTTCGGCATATTGAACGGCTTGTGGCACGAATTCCACTCGCCCGCCGACGACGACGCGACGCTCTGATCCGCGGCACAGCTATGAAAAAGGCCGGTGCAGCCCATGCTGCGCCGGCCGTTTTTGTTTAGCCAGATCGACGCCTTACGCGGCGCCGTCCTGCCAGCCGCCGCCCAGCGCCAGGAACAGCGCGACCAGATGGGTCGCGCGCTGCTGTTCGGACTGGGCGATGCTCGCCTGAATCTGCGCCAGCGAGCGTTCGGCATCGAGTACGACCTGAAAATTCTCGCGCCCGGCCTGATAGCGAAGCCGCGCGATCCGCGCCGCTTCGCCCGCTTCGTCCGCTGCACGGCGTAGCGCGGCAAGCCGGTCGAGTTCGCCGGCATAGTTGGCGAGCGCGCTTTCGGTTTCCTGCAACGCGCCGAGCCAGGTGCCGTCGAAGGTCGCCAGAGCGGCATCGGCGCCGGCCTCCGCCTGCTTCAACCGCGCACGCGCGACCGCGATGTTCGGGAAGCTCCACGAAATCAGCGGCCCGATCGAAAAGCGGAAGCTATCGGACTTGCCCAAACATTGACGCGCGCCGCGGCGGCGGCGAGCTGGCGCTCGGCCCGGCGAATGTCCGGGCGGCGGGCGAGCAGCGCGGCCTGCGGCGCTTCGGCGGGCGGCTTGCCGGTCAGCAGCGCGAGGCGATAGAGCGCCCCGGCGCGCTGCGCCTTCAAGGTCGGCAGCGTCGCGCGCGTCTGTTCCAACAGCGCCCCCGCCTGCCCGGTGTCGAGCCGCGTCGCGCGCCCGCCTTCGAAAAGCCGGCGCGTCAGGTCGAAAGTCTGTTCCTGAATGCGCAGCGTTTCCTCCGCCACCGCAAGCTGGCGGTTGTAGGCGCAGACATCGGCATAGGCGCGCGTCGTTTCCGCCGCGACCGTGATGCGCGTCAGGTCGAAGGCCGCCTGCACTGCATCGGCATCGGCCCTGCTCGCGCGGATCGCGCTTTCGACGCGGCCGAACAGGTCGACCTGATAACCGATGAGATTGGCGGCGGCAACGCGCAGATCGGTGTTGGCGGCGAGCGCCTCTTCGACGAGCGCGTCGAGCGTCGGATCGCCGAACAGGCTCCACCAATGCCCCGCCGGCTGCTCGCCGGTAAAGGCTGGCGACTTTCCTGCCTCGAGGAAGGGCGTCTGCCCGGGAGCGGCGGGGGTCGGTGACACATAGGCCGGGCCGACGGCACAGCCCGACAGCGCAAGCGCGGCGGCGCCAGCACCGGCCAGCAAGACATTACGGCGCATCATGGCATCTCCAGCGGCGCATCGCCGCCCTTGTTGGTGCGGCCGCGCGCGAACCATTGCTGGACGCGATAGCCCAGCTTGCGCGACACGACGTAGAAGATCGGCGTGAAGATCAGCCCGAATATGGTGACGCCGAGCATGCCGAACGTCACCGCCGTGCCGAGTGCCTGGCGCATTTCCTGCCCCGGCCCGCTTGCCACCGCGAGCGGAATGACGCCGAAGATGAAGGCAAAGCTGGTCATCAGGATCGGACGCAGGCGCGACTGCGCGGCGTGAACCGCGGCGTCGAGCGGAGCCATCCCCTCCTCTTCCTCCGCCTGCTTGGCGAATTCGACGATCAGGATCGCGTTCTTCGCCGCGAGCGCAATCAGCACGACCAGCCCGACTTGCGTCAGGATATTATTGTCCATCCCGCGCAGGTTCACGCCAAGCATCGCCGCCAATATGCACATCGGCACGATCAGGATCACCGCGAGCGGCAGCGGCAGCGATTCATATTGCGCCGCCAGCACCAGGAAGACGAAGACCACCGCGAGCAGGAAGATCAGCACCGCGCTGCTCCCCGCCTGCTTTTCCTGATAGGCAAGGCCCGTCCATTCATAGGAAAAGCCCTGCGGCATCGTCTTCGCGGCCAGTCCCTCCATCGCGGTCAACGCCGCACCCGATGAGACGCCCGGCGCCGCCTGTCCCTGCAGTTCGACCGCGGGGAACAGATTGTAACGCACGACGCGGGTCGGACCGCTGTCGTCGCGGAAGGTCGCGACCGACGAGAGCGGAACCATCTCGCCCGACGAGGACCGCACCTGCAATCGGCCCACATCCTCGATCCGGCTGCGCGCGCTTGGTTCGGCCTGAGCCGTGACGCGGAAGGTGCGGCCAAGGAAGTTGAAGTCGTTGACATAGGTCGAGGCAAGATAGGTGCCGAGCGCGGCATAGACCTGGCTCGGGTCGACGCCCAATATCTGCGCCTTGTCACGATCGACATCGGCGAAGATGCGCGGGCTTCCGGTGTTGAACAGCGAAAAGACCTGCGTGACGTCGGGCACCTGCTGCGCCCCGCCCATCATCGCCTGCGTCACCTTTTCAAGGTCGCGATAGCTTTGCCCCTCGCGCGCCTGCAGCATCATGGTGAAGCCGTTGCCGTTACCGAGGCCCTGCACCGCGGGCGGCGCGATGACGAAGGCGTTTGCTTCAGGGAGCGCCATCGCGAGGACGCCCGACAGCTTGCCCGACAATGCGCTGGCGCTCAGATCGCTGCCGCGCTCACTCCAGTCCTTCAGACGGATGAACATCGTGCCCGCGTTCGATGCGGTCGAAAAGCTCGCGCCGTCGAGCCCCGAAAATGTCGCGATGCTCTCGACGCCGTCGATCTGCGACACCGTCTTCTGCGCGCGCGCCAGCACCTCGCTCGTGCGGTCGAGCGACGCGCCGGGCGGAAGCTGGACCACGCCGATCAGCACGCCCTGATCCTGATCGGGGATGAAGCCCGTCGGCGTATCTGCGAGGCGCCAGCCGGTCGCGGCGAGCAGTACCGCATAGATGCCGAGCATCAGCGCCGTCTTGCGGATCAGCGACGCGGTGGTGGTGCCATAGCGTTCGGACAGCCGGTCGAACCCGTCGTTGAACCTGTCCGCGGCGCGGCGGACCACGCGCATGACCCGGTTCTTCGGTTCGGCATGATGCTCCTCGTGCGGCTTCAGCAGCAGCGCCGCCATCGCGGGCGACAGGGTGAGCGACGTCAGCAGCGAAAAGACCGTCGCCGCCGCGATCGTCACCGCGAATTGCTGATAGAAGATGCCGGGAATGCCGGGGATGAAGGCCGTCGGCACGAACACTGCAACAAGGACGAGGCCGATCGCGATCAGCGCGCCCGACACTTCGCTCATCGTCCGGTGCGCGGCTTCGCGCGGGGTGAGGCCGTGACGAATATGCTTCTCGACCGCCTCGACGACCACGATCGCGTCATCGACGACGATCCCGACCGCGAGCACCAGCGCGAACAGCGATAGCGAGTTGATCGAGAATCCGAGCGCCAGCTGCACCGCGAAAGTGCCAATGAGCGCCACGGGAATCGCGATGATCGGGATGATCGCCGCGCGCCAGGTCTGCAGAAAGACGAGCACGACGATGACGACGAGGATGATCGCCTCGATCAGCGTTTCCTGCACCGCGCTTACGGACGCCTGCACATATTCGGTCGGGTTGAAGGGGATCTGATATTCCAGCCCCGGCGGGAAGTCCTTCGACGCCGCCTTGACCTCGTCGAGCACCAGCTTCGCGGCATCGAGCGCGTTGGCGCCCGGCTGCTGAATCACCGCCATGCCGACGCCGGGCTGACCGTTGAACACGCCGCGCACGCCATAATCCTGGCTGCCCAGCTCGACCCGCGCGACGTCCTTCAGCCGTGTGATCGCACCATTCTGCGTATCGGTCTTGATCACGACATTGGCGAATTGTTCGGGCGTCACGAGGCGTCCCGGCACTTCGACCGGAAGCTCGAACGCCGGATTGCCCTTGCCATAGGGCGGCGCGCCGACCGAGCCGCCGGCGACCTGGACATTCTGGCTCTGCAGCGCCGCGACAATCTCGGTCGCGGTCAGGTTTCGCGCGGCGGCCTTGTCGGGGTCGATCCACACGCGCATCGAATAATAGCCGCCGCCGAAAATCTGCACCCCGCCGACGCCCTTCAGGCGCAGCAGCCGGTCGCGCAGCGTCGAATTGGCATAGTTGCCGACATAATC
>LULO01000285.1_pt1 | contig 25385 bp, 26 predicted proteins | sample 728121 | NCBI WGS metagenome assembly LULO01 (sample SAMN03860287, study PRJNA289734) | marine metagenome | biome: seawater column; feature: ocean; material: water; isolation source: Red Sea water column Station 149 - depth 50m | place: Saudi Arabia: Red Sea | collected 2011-10-15 | depth 50 m | reverse complement strand
GATGTTGTTAATCCGCTAGCTAGAACTGATGAAAATTCTTCAATCTATGGCATGCCAATACTCGATGTTGACCTGGCAAAACAAGTCATTGTGATAAAAAGATCCATGTCACCAGGCTATGCAGGCATTGCAAACCCACTGTTTATTAATGACAATGCAAAAATGTTGTTTGCAGATGCAAAAGAAGGCTTAGAAAATATAATTAAGTCCTTCGAATTAGTTTAAATGTCTCTTTCTGAATTTAAAAAAGAATTAAGACAGTCGGTAAATTTAGAAAAAAAAGAATTCCTACCTAAATTTTTTAAAACTGGGAAAGGCCAGTATGGAGAAGGCGATAAGTTTCTGGGGGTGGTTGTTCCAGATATAAAAAAAATAAGCAAAAAATTTAATGCAAAACTTACAGATAAAGATTTAGAAAAACTTTTGTACTCAGAGTGGCATGAAGAGAGATTTGCGGGGTGGTTTTTAATTTCCATAAGATATAAAAAGAGTAATGAACATTACTATAACTTATCAAAGAAGCACATGAAGCAGTTAAACAATTGGGATCTTGTGGATATGATTGCACCCAAAGTAATAGGAGAAAATTTAGTTTTAGCTAATGAAGACCTCTTTATTAAATGGTCAAATAGTAAATCTTTGTGGATACGAAGGATAGCTGTAATGAGTACTTGGCCAAAAATTAGAAATAATGATTTTGCGATTACTTTTAAAATTGCAAAAAAATATTTAGAAGATCCTGAAGACTTGATTCATAAAGCTACAGGGTGGATGTTGCGTGAAATTGCAAAACGAGATCAGGAATCTGTTGTTGCGTTTATTAAAAAAAATAAACGCTGTATACCAAGAGTAATGTTACGATATTCAATTGAACGTATGGATGAAGCTTTAAGAAAGGAACTGCTGTCATGACATTAATCGATGGAGTGTATACAGATTTAGAAAAACCATTGCTGTATATTCATATTTTGGCAGGATTTGTTTCTTTAGGCACAGCGTATCTTTTACTTTTTTTAAAAAAAGGTGACAAGCGTCATAAAAAGTATGGAATGTATTACGTCTATGGTATGTCAACTATTTTTGTGACAGCTATACCACTTAGCGTGATGGGTGTTGTGCAACCATTTTTGTTTGCTATTGCAATTCTCTCTTTTTATTTTGCTTTTGCTGGATTTAGACAAGCAAAAGTGCGAACTGGAGCCAGGGAGAATGTGGATAAAACTCTCACATTACTAATGTTCATTGCTGGTGTGATGTTGTTATTAAATGCAACAGATGTTCTTGAGTTTGGAAATTACGGTCAAAAGGAAGATATGAGAACAGTTGCGTTAATTTTTGGAGTCGCTTGCTTGGCTATTACAGCATATGATCTCAACAGGTATAGAAGAACTTACAAGCCAAATTTTTATGACAGATCTAACACCCACTTAATTCTTATGCTTTCTGGAACAATTGCAGCCACTACGGCATTTATCAGCACAAATGAATTATTTCCACAAGAGTGGATGAACTGGGCTATGCCAAATATATTTATTGTTCCAGTTATTGTGTATTTCTCTAGAAGAGAGTTAGCGAAAAAAACTGTTTAAAATTCAAATTAATTGATATGCCGGTAAAGTTGAAAAGTCTAATAAATTACTATAAATAAGATTGTGAAAACCCATACCAAAACATCTAAGTTTATACACTGGACATTTTCTTTGTTATATGCGTATGGAATATTTAAACAAGTAGAAGAATTAGATCAATTGAATAATCCGTCAATACTCATGGTTGAAATTGTCTTTGCTGGAATATTTTTAGGGATTGTTTTTATTAGATATTTCTATATGAAAGATGTTGATACTTTGTTAGGTGCCAAAGTTGAAATACCAAAAGGACATTTATTCATTGCTAAAACAATCCATAGGCTTGTTTATTTAACTTTAATTTTATTGCCAACTACAGGTTTGATTATTGCTGCTTTATTTGCATACAGTCTTCCTGGTATTAACTTTGCGGTCGCAATTCATGAATTTTCAGCATTCCTCAGTTATGCATTGATCGGCATACATATAGTTGCTTCCATTTATTCACGATTGAAAGGCGAGGGGGTATGGGATGCTATGGTTCCAATATGGAAAGAGAAAGAAAAAATAGATTCTGAAATTTTATCTAATTTAGAAACGATTGAAAATAAAGTTTATAAAAAAACAGAAGAAATCTTCAAGATAAAATAATTTACTTTAAAGATTTAGCAAGATTTAGTACTTCATGCATAGTATTTACAATTTCTTCTGGTTTGTAATATTTTATAAATAATATTTTCCTGGAATTTACAACAGTATCAGACACTCTTAATCTTCTTAGAGTTTTTTGTGCCTCTTCAATTTTTGAATCATTTCTTTCTATAAATAATTCTGTGAGATGCTCGTCATCACCGTCAATTTCACCTTTCCAATTTATTTTGATACCCATATCTAAGCTTTGAGGAAAAAATGCATAGAAAGAAACATACGTTGTTGAGGAACGACCATGACTTCTTGTAAAAACTTCTATTTCACATCTATATCCGTCTATCTCTCCAAATATTTTTTTCTTTCTAAAGATATTTCCTGGAATATCAATCTGGAAATTCAAAACTTCTGATGCTTTTTCCAATGCTTTATTTATTTTTTTATTTAACGTAACAATCAACCATATAATTGGCGCTAATACAACTGTGATAACAGTTATTAGTGTGAGGGTTTCTTCCATGAAAATTAAATGTTTTTGAATATGTATTTATCGAATACACTCATTTTATCTATCCAGCTATCCTTATAAAAATAATTTACTGATGCTGCAACAGAGGATAATAATGCGTTTCCATCTTGGGGAGTAAAACAATACCCTGTTAAATTGTTATTTTTTACATGTAGAGATTCCTTTGCAATAATTCCATGTGATAAAAGTCTTCCATGATAACCATGATCTCTACCAAATGAAAAAACTTTATTTGAGGAAAGTTTTTCAGTGGACATTAAAAATTCACTATTTTTTAAGTCATCTGAAATATTTTCTAGATCAATATTTTCTTCAAATGATAAATTAAACCATAAAGTGTGCATGTATTGAGTTGGTAACTTGATTGCTGAAGAAAATAGATTTAAATCTTTTCCTTCTTGTTGAAATAATTCAAAAACATCTCTTGCATGATGAGTTCCAAATTCCTGATTGTCATGTTTTGTAATTGTTGGAGAAGGTGAAAATGAATCATTTTGGGAAACATCATTAGCTCTTCTTAAACAGACAAAACGTCCTTCGCTAAGATTTCTCTCCTTATCTAAGGAAAATGTTTTTACTATTGATGCAATATTGTGAGTATTACAAGATGCTATTAGATATTTATTCTGTTCTTGATTCAAAGAATCATTATTTATGCCCCATGCAAAGAAAGGACCAAATCCATGTTCCGATCCCTGTGCCAAATATCGTTTATCTTTGTCTAAATTTGAATAAATTTCATCCCAGTTTTTATTGCCAGATGGAGTACAGTCAATAATTACTTGGTTTTCTTCATAACTCTTCTCTAATTGTTCAACACTGAAGCCCATTGATACAAAATCATTTTTTGCTTCCGAAGTGGCAACAAGTTTTGCACCTTTTCTAATTAAAGCTTCTACTTTCCCTTTTTCATCTGATAGTGGAGTTCTTTTGAAAAATGAGACATTATCGATTCCTAGTTCTTTCTTATGTTGCGCAAGAAGACCAATTAGCGGCTCACCAATTGTTCCTGTACCGACGATTAATATATTTTTCATCACTATATTAAGATAAGAATATCAAACCTCATGAATAAAAAACTCATTTACCAATTTTCTTCCACCAAAACTGAAGGTGACAAATCCATGCTGGATTTACTTGGAGGTAAAGGAGCAAATTTAGCAGAGATGTCAACCCTAGGAATTAATGTCCCGCCTGGGTTTACAGTAACAACAGAGGTTTGTAATTATTTTATAGAGAACAAGTCTTTTCCAGATAAATTTGATAGTGAATTAGAAAAAGCATTAGCTAACTTAGAAAAAATAACAAAAAAGAAATTTAATGATGATAAAACGCCTCTCTTATTATCTGTTAGATCGGGAGGAAAAGTATCAATGCCAGGAATGATGGATTCTATTTTAAATATTGGAATTAATGACAAAAATGTAGATGCTTTGGCATCTAATTTTAATGATGAAAGATTTGCGCTTGATTCATATCGTCGCTTAATTCAAATGTATGCAAATGTTGTTCTAGAAATTGATATGGATAGGTTTGAAGCCATTATTGATAATAAAAAAAGGATCGATGGAGTTGAAAAAGATAATGATTTTGATTCCGAACAATTGAGTTGGATTATTGATGCTTTTAAAACCACTGTTGAAAGATTTGCTGGAAATCCTTTTCCACAAGACCCTGTCATTCAACTCAAAGGGGCAATTGAGGCGGTATTTAAAAGCTGGCTAAACAAACGAGCTGTTGCTTATCGAAAAATTAATAATATACCCAACAATTGGGGTACTGGGACAACTATTCAATCTATGGTTTTTGGAAATTTAAATGAATCCTCAGGAACGGGTGTTGCTTTTACGAGGTTTCCGTCTACAGGAAAAAACAAATTGTACGGGGAGTATTTAATGAATGCTCAAGGAGAAGATGTTGTTGCAGGAATAAGAACACCTTATCCTATAGGAAAACATGAAAAGAACACTCAACCCTCCCTTGAAGAAGAAAACCCAGCTCTATTTAATGAAATAAAATCTATTGGAGATAAATTAGAAACTCACTATAAAGATGCACAAGATATTGAGTTTACAATTGAAGATGGAGAATTATTTATTCTTCAAACTAGAAATGCAAAAAGAACAGCCCAAGCAAGTGTAAAAATTGCAGTTGATATGCATAATGAAAAAATACTAAGTAAACAAGAAGCAATCAATATGATTGATGCAGATCAGATTACCTCAGTTCTCCACCCCCAGTTTGTAGACTCAGCTAGTAAAAAATTGTTTGAAAAAGGTTTAAATGCCTCACCCGGAGCTGCTGTAGGTGAAATAGTTTTTGATCCAGAAAAAGCGGAGATTGAAGCGGCAAGGGGAAAAAAAGTCATTTTAGTTAGAGATGAAACAAGTCCAGAGGATATAAGTGGAATGTTTGCATCAGTAGGAATATTGACAACAAAAGGTGGTATGACAAGCCATGCAGCCGTTGTTGCGAGAGGAATGGGCAAACCATGCATAGTTGGAGCAGAAAATCTGAAAATTGACAAAGATGAAAGAAAAATATCAAATGATCAAATAACTATCGAAGAAGGTGATTTAATTTCATTAGACGGATCTACTGGTGAGATTTTTCTTGGGGAAGTTGAGTTAGAGTCTCCTAAATTAACGGACGAATTCAATATTTTGATGGCATGGTGTGATGATTTTAAAAAACTTTCAATTAGAGCAAATGCAGAAACAATAAATGACACAACCAAGTCTTTAGAGTTTGGTGCTGATGGAATTGGTTTATGCAGAACAGAACATATGTTTTTTGAGGGTGAAAGAATACTTCCTATGAGAGAGATGATTATGGCAAACAATAAGCAAGGTAGAAAGAGAGCATTAAATAAAATTATTGATTTTCAAATAAATGATTTTGTTGAAATATTTAAGCTTTTAAAAGATAAACCTATAACTGTTCGGCTACTTGATCCACCAATGCATGAATTTTTACCAAAAAGTGATATTGAAATTTCTGAGTTAGCTAATTCTTTGAGAGTTTCACCAGCATATGTTTCAGAAGTTTTATCGAGGATTAGTGAAAGTAACCCAATGTTGGGTCATCGAGGTGTACGTTTAGGTTTAAGCTATCCAGAAATCTATAAGATGCAAGTTGAGGCAATTTTTAAAGCTAGTTATGAAATTCATCAAAAAGAAAAGATCACAATCAAACCTGAAATAATGATTCCTTTAATAATGAATGCAAGTGAATTTACAAAAATGAAAAAAATTATAACCAAAAAAATTGAAAGCTTGAAGAAAGAATCAGACTTCAATTTTGAATATTTCATAGGAACTATGATTGAGTTACCAAGTGCTGCCCTGAATTCATCAGAAATTGGAGAACACGCAGATTTTTTTTCATATGGAACAAATGATTTAACTCAAACAACTCTTGGTTTATCAAGGGATGACGCATCTAAATTTTTAAACGAATATGTAGAAAAAAATATTTTTGACGTTGATCCTTTTATTACAATTGATGAAAATACTGTGGGAAATTTAGTCGCTTCATCTGTAGTAGCTGGAAAAAAAGTAAATAAAGATATCAAAATAGGTGTTTGTGGTGAACATGCGGGAGATCCAAAATCAATCAAATTTCTCAATACATTGGATATTGATTATATTTCTTGTTCACCTTTTAGAATTCCAACTGCAAGATTAGCTGCTGCACAAGCAGAAATATCTTAAACTTAATTGATTACAAAGATGATTATCTTTAGATATAATTGCATTTATGAGTTATAAAATTATAAATAGAGTTGATCCAACTCTTTATTTGATACTATCTATTGTTGGATTTGTTATTCCGGAGCAAATTTATAAATTGTTTCTTTTGAATCCTGATGCAGTTTTATCATCTACTGAGGCAACTATTGTCCGAGCCAATGGAGTTGGAGTTATATTTGCAGCGCTTTTAATTTTTTTGCTTGGTGGGGAAGAGGAAAATGCAAAACAAATTAATAGCGTTCGTTATGTTGGAGGGTTACTTTTGATAGGATTTGCTGTGTTTACAAACTTTAATGGATTTTTAATTTTTGGTGTTACAGAAATTGCGCTCGCTCTGTACACAGGAAGACAATTAAGACCATCGTCTGGCAGTGAGAGTTACACCCCAAACGTCGAAGATTAAAAAATTTATTTCAAGTAATTTAGCAATCATTAACATTAACTTATGATTTTAAAAGATAAAACCTTTGTAATTACTGGCATATTGACTGATAAGAGCATAGCTTTTGCTGCTGCAAAAATTGCAATTGATAATGGTGCAAAAATTATTGCCACAGGTTTTGGAGACGGACTTCGCATAACAAAACGTGCTGTAAAAAGACTTGATGCTGAAATTGATGTATTAGAGATGGATATTGAAAATACTGTTCAAGTACAAGAAGTAGTAAATCAAATTAAAGATAAACACGAAAGCCTAGATGGTGCTCTTCATGCAATTGCATTTTCTCCAACTGAGGCAATGGGTGGGAATTTTTTAAATACAAATGTTGAAGATGCAATTAAATCATTTGAAGTTTCAGCTTTTTCACTAAAAACTTTAACCAATGAATTTTTACCAATATTGAAAGAAGGGGCATCGATAGTAGCAGTCGATTTTGACAATTCCCAGGCATGGCCGGGTTATGACTGGCAGGGTGTTGCAAAGTCATCGTTACAATCGATTGTTAGATATCTTGCATTTTATGTTGGTAAAAATAAGGTTAGGGTAAATGCAGTTGCCTCTGGTCCTCTTTCCACAACCGCAGCAAAAAATATTCCTGGATTTTCAGCAATGAATGATGAATGGAATGAAAGAGCACCTCTAGGGTGGGATACAAAAAATGCTGAACCAGTAGCTAAAGTCATTAATTTTTTATTATCAGATTACTCCGAAGCCATTACTGGTGAGATAATCCATGTTGATGGTGGAGTTCATGCTATTGGTGGCTCTATGTTGCCTGATTAATTTTTATTGTTTACTGAATATTAAAACAGCATTATGACCACCAAAACCAAATGAATTAGACATTGCATGGTCTATATTTTTTTCTATTGAATGATTAGCTGTGTAATTTAAATCACAATCCTCATCTGAATCATTTAGATTTATTGTTGGAGGAATGAGACTATTCTTCATTGATAATAATGATGCCATTGCCTCAAAAGCTCCGCCTCCTCCAAGTAAGTGTCCTGTCATTGATTTGGTAGAAGAGATATTAACTTCATATGCGTAGTCGTTCATAAGTGATTTAATCGCAAGTGTTTCATTTAAATCATTAGCTGGCGTTGATGTTCCGTGTGCGTTGATATAATCAATCTTTTCCTTGCTAATATCAGCGTTTGAGATTGCCTGTTCCATTGCTCTTAAAGCACCAACTCCACCCTCTGACGGAGCAGTTATATGGTACGCATCTGTTGAGGATCCATATCCAGAGATATATCCGTAAATTTTTGCATCCCTATCTTTTGCTGAACTTTCACTTTCGAGTATTAAAACTGTAGATCCTTCTGCCATAACAAATCCATCTCTATTTTTATCAAAAGGTTTACATGCTTTTTGAGGCTCATCATTCTGTTTGGAAAGTGCTTTTATTTGTGCAAAAGCTCCGATTGTCATTGAAGTTGTACCAGATTCTGTTCCTCCAACAAGAACTTTGTCAACAATGTTTTGTTCAATCATCCTCTTAGCTTCTCCAATTGCATTTGCAGAAGCTGCGCAAGCAGTTGTAATCGTTAACGAAGGACCTTGTATTCCGTATTTAATTGCAACTTGACCTGTACTTGAATTGGGCATTAATTGTGTAATTGCTAAGGGACTTATTCTTGTTGATCCTCTTTCATCGTAAACTCTAACGGCATCTTCCGTTGCTCCTATTCCACCAATGCCAGTCCCAAATACAATACCAAAATCTTCACCAAGCGGTTTACTTAAATCAAATCCAGCATCTTGAATTGCCTCTTCTGCAGCAAAAATAGATAAATGGCCAGACCGATCCAGCTTTCTTGCATTTTGTTTTCCCATATATTCATTTGCATCAAAGTTTTTAACTTCTCCTGCAAACGTCACAGGTAAATCAGAAGCATCAAATAAAGTAATGTGATCTATTCCAGAAACTCCACTAGTTAAGTTATTCCACGTATCAATTACATTGTTTCCAAGTGGATTAATTGTTCCAAGACCTGTTACAACCACTCGTTGTTTTGTCATGGTTTAAAGTTTTGAGTGCAACAAGTTTACTGCTTGACCAACAGTTCCAACATCTGTGAGCTCTTCGTCGTCAATTTCAATCTCAAACTCATCTTCAAATGCCATTACAACTTCAACGATGCCTAGTGAGTCAATTTCTAGATCCTCTTCTAATTTTGCATCCATATTGATTTTTTCAGAATCGATACCTAATTCTTCTTCAAAAAGGGTTTTTACCTTCTCAAAAACTTCATTTACTTCCATATTTACTCCCACTAAGTTGTAAGTCCACCATCTATAGGTATTACTTGCCCTGTTATATATTCTGACTCATCTTTGCATAAAAAAGATACCATGTTTGCAATATCTTCTGGCATACCCATGCGTTTTATTGAAAGTTGTTCTATAATATTTTCTTTATTTTCATCATTAATAAATGATGTCATGTCTGTTTCTATATATCCTGGGGCTACAACATTAGACGTAATATTTCTGCTACCTACTTCTTTACTAATTGATTTTGATAACCCAATCAAACCTGCCTTTGACGCAGCATAATTTGCTTGGCCTTGATTACCAGATATCCCCACAACAGAAGATATAAAAATTAACCTTCCCCATTTGTTTTTAATCATTTTTTTTATGGCTCTTTGAGATGTATAGAAATTGCCAGTTAGGTTAGTTTGAATAACATCATTCCACTCATCATCCTTCATTCTTGGTAATATATTGTCTTTTGTAATTCCTGCATTATTTACCAAAATATCAACATTTTTATATGTTTTTTCTATTAAGTTAAACGCCTCATCAACTGAATTTCTATCTGCAATATTTAATTGAACAGCAAGACTTTCACCACCTAATTTTTTTATTTCTTCTACGACTTCTTCAGCCTTATCTTTAGAATTTCCGAATCCTACAATAACTTGATAATCTTTTCCAAGCTCCAAAGCTATAGATTTTCCAATACCTCTTGAAGCACCTGTTACAAAAACTGTTTTCATATTTTGTCTAATTTATCTGGAACTTGATACTCAATTGCTCTTTTAATTGTGTCGGTTGCAGTTCCATCAAAATCTGGAAGTTTTGCATCTGATTTGTTTATTGGAGTTACACGATCTCCTAATCGAACCGCACAAGCTCCCCAGGCAAGACCAGCTCCGACGGCCGTAAAGACTGCAATTTCTCCACCTTTTATCTCACCCTCTTCAAGAGCATCTACAAATGCTGTTGGTATAGAGGCTGCCGAGGTATTTCCGTATCGATGAACTTTTTTGATAGTAGTTGCATTAGGAAGTCCAAGTTTTTTCTCAAGTGCTTCAACTATCCTAATATTTGCTTGATGTGGAATAAAAATGTCTACGTCTTCTTTTGACAATCCTGATTTTTCAATAGCTTCTGCTGATGCTTGTGCCATTGCTCTAACACCAGATTTAAATATTTCCTGTCCATCAAAAGTCCAACGCACTCTGGCTGCTTCGTCAGGATTAAACCTATCCATTGCTGAACCAAAATTAGGAATTTCTAAGATTTCTAAATTGTCCGAACTTAAGCCATTTGAGAAAGAATATATTTCACCATCTGATTTATTTTTACTTTCTTCAATAACCACGGCTCCTGCACCATCACCAAAAAGCACTGCGGTATTTCTATCAGACCAGTCAAGCAACCAAGTAATATGCTCTGCCCCTATTACCAAAGCTCTTTTATAAAGACTACTTTCAACGAATGCTTTTCCTTGCTCAAGTGCATATAGAAAACCTGCACAAGCAGCATTTACGTCATAAACAGAAGCATTTACAGCACCAAGTTTTTTTTGAACATGAGCTGCTGCAGAGGGAACAATGCTATCTGGAGTACATGTAGCCAAGATTACGACATCAATATCTTCTGGATTTAAACCTGCACAGGCTATTGCATGTTTACCAGCAATTTCAGCCATATCTGATGTGTTTACATGGCTAAATCTTCGTTCTTTTACACCTGTTCTTTGTTGAATCCACTCATCAGAAGTATCAACAAATTTTGATAAATCATCGTTAGTCATAATGTTATCGGGCGTGCATTTACCCCAACCTGTTATTGCTGATTTCAAAATTTCCCCTTACTTTGATGATTCTAAAGAGTTTATTACCTTTAAATCCTTATATGATATAGACTTTCGGACCATTCCAGCAGTTACATTACCAGGGCCGATATGACACCATAAATCTGGATCTATATCATTGTTAACAAACTCAATTTGTTGGTTAAATAAAACTGAATTATCTATTTGATTCACAAGATTTTCTTTCAAAGTTGATACTTCAACTTTTTTTGCATCAACGTTCATATATACAGGAATCTTTCCTTCAGAGATATCAATTGAATTTAATGTATCCTCAAGTGGTTTTTTTGCAGAGCTTACAATTTCAGTATGAAATGCTCCTGCTACTTCGAGTGGAATTACTCTTTTTGCGCCGAGTGCTTTTGGGTTAGACTTTAAGTAGTTCATGTCATCAATGTATGAACTAATAACTATTTGTGAAGGATCATTGAAGTTTGATATCCATATTTGAATTCCTTGATTATTTAATTTTTCTATTTCTTCAATTGTTGCTTCCAAATCACCTGTTAAAACAGCTGCCATAGTTGTATTGGAATTTTCTACAGCTTTATGCATCTCCTCGCCTCTTACTGCTATTACTTTTAATGCATCTTTATAATCTAAATATCCTGATAGACATAAAGCTGTATATTCCCCTAAAGAATGTCCGATAAGCGCAGCAGGATTGCCTAAATTATTAATTGCTTCAATTCCGTAACAATAAGAGACTGAGAATATATAAGGTTGAGCAATATTTGTTTTTTTAATTATGTCAGGATCTTCTGAATTTATAATATCTTTTAGGCTCCATCCTAAAGTTTCTTCGAAAGTATGTATTAATAGATCGTCATACGTTTCAAGCAGCTCACTACCCATTCCTATTTCTTGAGAGCCTTGACCTGGAAACATTCCGACCCACTTCATGACTAATTATCCTTTTCTGAGATAGCAAATGCTATTGCATTTTCATTCTCATGTGAAAGTGATATATGAATATTTGTAATATTTTTTTCTTTTACAGTAGCTGATGCTCTACCAAAGGTGTTAATTGTTGGCTTACCTCCACCCGTAACTTCTATTTCTTTCCAACTTATTTCTCTCCATCCTTTTCCTAAAGATTTCATAACAGCTTCTTTTGCTGCAAACCTTGCCCCTAGTCTTTTTGATGGATCTGAAAATCTTTTTGCATACTTAATTTCTTGTTCAGTAAAACATCTTTTCAAGAATTTATCTTCAGATTTATTCAATAATCTTTTTACTCTTTTGAGATCAACTTGGTCTACTCCAATGCCATAAATACTCATACCTATCCTATTTCAACCAATATATCGCCCTTATTTACAGGCTGTCCTTTTTTTATATTAAATTCTTTAATAACTCCACCAATTGGTGCAGTAACAACATTTTCCATTTTCATAGCTTCTAAAACAAACAAGGAATCTCCTTTTTTTACTTTTTTCCCTTTCTTTGTCATCGTATCCATAATTGTTCCTTGCATATCTGCTTTGATAATCCCAGGATTTCTTATATTGCCGGTTAGATCCATACCAATTTTTTTAGGTCTCTGGGGTGCCAGTGATTGACTTTCATTATCGTCAAGAGAAATATTAACCTTACTTGGTCTATCACTAATTGTTTCTTCTTCAGAAATATCTTTGATTTTAAAATTTTCTTCCAAGAATTTTACATGTATCTGACTTTCTTTAAATTCTTTTGTAGATATCACTTGTGAAAGTAAAGAAATTGTCGTTGGTATCCCACCAATTATGTATTCATCTAAGCATCTTTTTCCTTTAGAGATAGCTTCTTCTCTAGACACTCCCCAAACAACTAATTTAGAAATTAGATTGTCATAAAAATGTGATATTGACGTACCGGTTTTTACCCACCCATCAACCCTTACACCATTCCCCATTGGTTCTCTGTATTCGGTAATTGTTCCAGGTGTAGGTAAAAAGTTATTGGCAGGGTCTTCTGCGTTTATTCTAAACTCTATGCTGTGTCCTCTTGCTTCTGTTTCAAAATCTTCTAAAGAATTACCAAGCGCTATTTTTATTTGTTCTTTAACTAGGTCAATTCCATATCTCATTTCTGTTACCGTATGCTCAACTTGCAATCTTGTATTCATTTCTAAAAAATAAAAGTTTTCGTCATTATCAGCTAAAAATTCTACTGTACCTGCATTAACGTAATTTGAAGACTTAGCAATCATGAGTGTTGCTTTTTTTAACTCTTCTTTTCCAAATTCAGACAACCATACAGGAGGACTTTCTTCTATTAGTTTTTGGTTCCTTCTTTGCAATGAACAATCTCTTTCACCGAGATAAACATGATTTCCATATTTATCACTTAATATTTGAGTTTCCACATGTCTTGCCGGTTTTATAAATTTTTCAACATAAATTTGATCTGATCCAAAATATGCTTCGCTTTCACGTTTTACAATCTCATAATTTTGATCTAATTCTTCCTCATTATTTACAATTCTTAAACCTTTTCCTCCACCTCCATGAGCTGCTTTTAGCGCAACTGGGTAGCCAAAGTTATTGGCATCTTTCATTGCTTCTCTTTTTGTTCTGGATGGTTTCAATTGACCAGGGACAGGCATTAAGCCAGCTTTAGAAATTAATTTTCTTGATTCAATTTTGTCTCCCATAGATTTGATTGTTTCTGGATTTGGACCAATCCAAATCACATCTTTCTTTTGAACTGCTTTTGCAAAATCAGCATTTTCGGCCAAAAAACCATACCCTGGATGAACCATGTCTGCTTTTGTCTCAATTACAGCTTTCATTAAATTTTTTAAGTTTCTATAGCTATCAGCAGGAAGTGAACCTCCTAAGTAAAATGATTCATCAGCACGTTTTACATGCAAAGAATCAGCATCAACATCTGAATAAACAGCAATTGCGTGCATGTCCATTTCTTTAACCGATCTGATTATTCTTAATGCAATCTCACCACGATTTGCAATTAGTACTCTTTTTTTAGTCATAAAAATTTATTTTAACTTTTGAGCAATTCCAATTGCTAAACTTGCTTTAATTAAATCTCCAAAAATAAATGGAACAACACCAATACCGATAGCTTCAACTACGGAAATGTTTAATGTAATCATCAAACCCAGAACTCCACATATATAAATTGCTAGAGTTCCAGTAGCTATACCCACTGTTGGTTTTTGTGACATATTTCCTATTATTTGTGCAGCAATAAAAAAACCAATTATATAACCAATTGTTGGACTTCTTAATATAGCTAAGCCAGCAACACTTCCTGAGAAAAAAGGAAAACCTGCTAGACCTGTAAATAAATACAAAATCATACTGATCGAACCAAACCTACTTCCAAGAAGTAAGCCTGATAAAATAACGACAAAAGTCTGCGCTCAATGAGCCTTTTTCAACCCAAGCTATTGATATATTTTTAGAGGGGAATGTTTCCATGTTTGTCTCCTACATTTGTTTTATTTACAAGCTCTTTAAATGCTTCAGTAACAACTTTTCTAGTTTCACTTGGTTTTATTATTTTATCTACTAATCCAAGTTTTGCCGCAATGTCAGGATTACTGAACTTTTCATTGTATTCATCTACAAATTTTTGTTTTAGTTCTTCAGGATTATCACTATCTTTTAATTCTTTTCGATTAATTACATCTACTGCACCCTCTGCACCCATTACTGCAATTTCTGCAGAAGGCCATGCAAAAAGTTTGTCTGCTCCTAAACCCATTGAATCCATAACTATATAAGCCCCACCATATGCCTTACGTATTACTACACAGACTCTTGGAACAGTAGCTTCTGAGTATGCATATAAAAGTTTTGCCCCACTCCTAATAATTCCTCCATGTTCTTGCTCTACACCTGGCAAAAATCCAGGCACATCAACAAGAGTTAGGAGAGGGATATTAAATGCATCACAAAATCTTACAAATCTTGATGCTTTAATTGAAGAATTTATATCTAAAACTCCAGCAAGTTCCATTGGTTGATTTGCAACTACTCCAATTGTATTTCCGTTTATTCTTACAAATGAAGTAATGATATTTAAAGCATAGTTTGCATGAATTGGATACTGCTCTCCATCATCGACAATATTGTTTATTACTTCATTCATATCATATGGTTGATTTCTATGTTCTGGTATTAAGGATTCCAAAGAATCTACATTTCTTGACGGATCATCTTCAGTGATAAAATTTGGAGGCTTCTGATCTGATGATTGAGGAAAAAAACTAAGAAGGTATCTTACCTCTTCAAAAGCTTGTTCCTCAGTTTCACAAACTTGATGACTCACTCCTGATTGAGTTCCATGAGCCTCAACACCGCCTAGTTCTTCATAAGTAACTTCTTCACCGGTAACTGTTTTTACTACATTAGGGCCGGTCACATAAAGTTGTCCTATATCTTTTACTTGAAAAATAAAATCAGTTAATGCTGGACTGTAAACTGCCCCACCAGCTGATGGACCTACAATTACAGATATTTGTGGAATTTTTCCTGATGCTTCGACATTTTTTTTAAAAATTTGTGCATATCCATATAAAGAAGAAATCCCTTCTTGAATTCTTGCCCCACCCGAATCTTTAATACCAACTACCGGAGCTTTTGCTTCCAAAGCGAGATCCATTATTCGTAAAATTTTCTTTGCAACTATTTCTCCAAGACTCCCGCCCATGACGGAAAAATCTTCGGAGAAAACAAAAACAGGCCTTCCATGAATTGTGCCAGATCCTGTAACTACTGCTTCACCTTCAGGATTTTCTTCTGAAACTACATTTTCATCTATTTCAGAAAACGAACCTTCGTCTAAAAGTAAATGAATCCTTTCATATGCGGTTAATTTTCCTTTTGGATGCTGAATTTTTTTTGCTTTTTCATTACGTACGTCAGCTAAATTTTCTTCCGACATGCCCAACTTTCTTATTATTATTAATCTATATATTTGACCTATATATATGTAAAGAAGTAACACTATGAAATCTATTTTTTTTGATGAAGTTGATAACACTCAAGACTTTGCTATGAATGAATTTAAAGAAGAGCCACTCTTGATAGTGAGTAAAGCACAAACTTTTGGTCGTGGTACTAACCAAAATAAGTGGCAAAATGCTGATCAAAGTCTGGCTACTTCATTAGTGTTTAATAAAAAAATTGTTAACTTTACTAAAACACTTATTCCACTTTTGGCTGGATACTCATATGTTTCTTTAATTAAAAATCAAAATCTCAAATTAAAATGGCCTAACGACATAATTTTTAATGATGACAAAGTTGGTGGAGTCCTTGTAGAAGAAAGTAATGATCTTATTTGCATTGGTTTAGGAATAAATTATTTTTGGAAAAATCCAAATTTACCTGGAGCTGGGGCAATATATGAAGAAAAACAAGATGATCGAAAAATTTTCCAAGATGCTGAGGAATGGGGAAGAACAATTCTAAACTATATCGAAAATGAAGATTTCAGTCTGGAAAACTATATGTCGAAACTCACTACCTTAGGGAAGCTCGTTGAATATCCTGAAGGGAGAGGGTGGGCTAAAGACATAAATGATGATGGATCATTAATGATAGAAACACCATCAGGTGAACTATTAAATTTAACCTCCCCCTTAATAAGTGAAATAATATAGTTATCATTAATTCTTGAGAGGTTAAATGAAGCAATTAGTTGTTGAAAAAAATAATCCTGAACCAATCTTATGGGAGACCCCAATTCCAAAGCCAGGACCAGGAGAGATACTAATTAAAAATCATTACTCAGTTGTATCAACTGGAACTGAAACGGCAGCAATTGAATCTGCAAATAAGTCTGTAACTGATAAATTACAAAATTCATCAAACATTGAAAAGGGTCTTGAACTTCTTGAAAAAGAGGGAGTTAGGGCTGTTTGGAATGCTGTATTTCCAAAAAATATATTACCTATACAGCTTGGTTATAGCTCATGTGGAAAAGTTATCGAAATTGGTGAAAACGTAAAAAACTTTCATGTTGGTGACATGGTTGTCTCTAATGGTAATCACGCAGAATATGTTGTAGTAAATCAAAACTTATGTTCTAGAATCCCTGAAAACACAAATGAAAAAGAAGCAGCTTATACAGTCTTAGGAAGTATAGCTTTACATGGTCTACGTTTATCAGAAACTTCACTGGGCTCAAGAATTGTAGTTGTAGGTTTGGGCATAGTGGGTCAACTAGTATGTAGGTTAGGAGAGGCACAAGGCTCAGAAGTTTTTGGTATTGATCCTGATGAAACAAGAAGGGGAGATAGTAAAAACTTTTTTTCCTCAATTAATGATTTACCTGTAGAGGAAGTAGATTCGATAATTATCACAGCAGCTTCTGATAGTAATGAACCAATTGAAGCTGCAACAAAAATTGCAAGGAATAAAGCAAAAATTGTTGTTGTTGGAGATATTCCTTTGAATATTTCAAGAAATGAGTTTTACTATAAAGAACTTGAGTTAGTTGTTTCAAAATCTTATGGACCTGGAAGATATGATAAGCAATATGAAGTACTAGGTAATGATTATCCAATTGAATACGTTAGATGGACCGAAAATAGAAATTTTGAAGCTTTTTTAAAACTTTTATCTCAGGGCCAGATCACCATTCAAGATTTAATTTCTGAGGAAATTGATTTTGCTGAATCTTCTCAAATATATAATTCCTTTAATTCCGATAAAAAACCCCTTTCAGTCTTGCTTAGATATGATTTAAAAAACGAGCCTAAAATTCAATTTGAAAAAAACGATATTACTCCAGAAAAAAATCAAAAAATAAAAATTGGAGTAATTGGAGCAGGTAATTTTGCTTCAACAACAATTATTCCTGTATTAAAGGAACTTAGAAGATCTTGCCAGGTATTAGGAGTTTCGTCATCAGGAGGATTAAGTTCCGAGGCTCTTGCTAAAAATTTTAAAATTAAAAATAAATACTCAACAGAAGACGAAATATTTGAATCAGATGAAATAGATGCTGTATTTATCCTTACTCAACATTTCAATCACGCTGATTTAGTAATTAAAGGAATTAACTCTGGTAAGGCTGTTTATGTAGAGAAACCATTGGCAATTGAAGTAGATTCAATAACGAAAATTGAAGAGGCTATGTACAACGCTGAAGATCCAAAAATTTTTCTTGGTTTTAATAGAAGATTTAGTGAAGCATCTAAGTTTATAAAGGAAAAATTAAACACTTCACCAGCCAATGCTTTAAATTTTAGGTTTAGTGTTCCAAAATTAGAAAAGGATCACTGGACCAATATTAAGGAAATAGGTGGAGGAAGGATAGTAGGTGAAGCTATCCATGCAGTAGACTTAGGTACTTATTTCTTTGATTCACTACCACAAAGCATATCTTCTCATAGTCCAATAAATAAAGAATCTGATGAAGTTTATGACAATCAAGTTTTTATAAATATAAATTATGCAAACGGTGCGCATGCTGCAATTCAATATTTTTCAGATACAAATAACAAATTATCTAAAGAAAGACTAGAGATTCATGGAAGTGAAAACTCATTTATTGTTGAAGATTTCCAGCTAATGAGATATTTAATCGGATCAGATGATAAGAGCAAGGTGTTTTCCGACGGTAAAGGTCACAAACAAGCTATCGAAACTTTTTTGAGTTATGTTAGAAATGAAATACCAAATCCATTTACATGGTTAGAAATTAAATCTGTGTCACTAGCTGGTATATATGCTCAAAATTATTTAAATTCTGGATCCCAGAAAAGTATTTTCTAAAATTAGCAAACTAAAAAATTAATCACATTACTGTTACTTTGTCGTAAAGATATTACAAAAGGAAATAAATGCCAAAAGGTAAAGTTAAATGGTTCAACAAAACTAAAGGTTATGGTTTTATTGAACCTGAAGAAGGCGATAAAGACGTCTTTGTTCATATTTCTGCGGTTAAAAATTCTGGTATGGAAGATCTTGAAGAAGGTCAAGACATAAATACTTTTCTATGAAAGGATAATGTTGCTAGCTGTTGAAGCAAAAAATTTAAAAAAAACTTTCAAAACAAAACAGGGGAATGTTGAAGCTGTTCGAGACGTTAGTTTCAAAGTTAATAAAGGTGAGATATTCGGAATATTAGGTCCGAATGGTGCCGGCAAAAGCACCACAATTTTAATGCTTACTACATTGCTGAGAATTACTTCAGGTACTGCAAAAATAAATGACTTAGATGTCGTAAAAAATGACTCAGAGGTTAGAAACAAAATTGGAATTGCCTTACAAGACACTGGTATTGATAATCTCTTAACAGCAAGCGAACTTTTTTATACAACTGCCAGGCTTTGGGGACTTTCAAAATCTAAATCTAAAGATAGAACCGAGGAAATGCTTAATTTAGTTGGCCTGACTGAGGCGGCAGACAGGAGAGTTAAAACATATTCAGGTGGTATGAAAAGAAGATTAGATTTAGGGCTAAGTCTTGTTCATAAGCCGGAAGTTTTATTTCTTGATGAACCAACTACTGGACTAGATCCTGGATCAAGACGTGTTTTATGGGATGAAATAAAAAAACTTAGGGATGAAGGTGTAACAATTATATTAACTACACAGTATCTGGAAGAAGCTGACGAATTAGCAAATAGAATATCAATAATTGACGAGGGACTAGTTGTTGCTGAGGGCACTCCAGATGAATTAAAATCATCAATCGGTGGAGATGTAATAACATTAACTTTTAGATCAGATGATGATGCAATTAAAGCTCAAACAATTATTGAAAATTCTGATATTGAAGATAACCAAATTAGAGTAACTGTAGAAAATGGCGCTGAAAAAATTCCAAATTTACTTAATCAACTTGTTTCAAAAGATATAAATGTACAGTCGGTTTCAGCAAATAAACCATCTCTGGATGATGTATTTTTAAAGGTTACAGGTTACAGATTAGAAGGTGAAAAAACTTTGATAGAAGAAAGTAAATAATATGAACTATTCAAAATCTTCTTTTTTCACACAACTTGGAATTTTAACTAAACGACTTTTATTGAGACTAGCTAGAAGACCACTTGCGGAACTTCCAAATATTTTTATTTCTGCATTTTTTTTACTAGTTTACGACGGGGCATTGGGTGGTGTGTTTGGAGGTAATGCTGCGGGGACACCATTTGATTTTGCCAATGGAAACTTCCTAAATTTTATACTTCCAGTTTCTATTGTCTCTGCTTCTGTAAGCGGTGGCGCCTCAGGGATTTATCTAGTTGAAGATATAGAATCTGGAGTATTTAAAAGATATCAAGGAATGCCAATTTCAAAATGGGCAATTATTCTTGCTCCAATTGTTGTTGGTGCTGTAAGAGTATTACTTCAAGCAACCTTAATCATGACCTTGGGAAGTATTATTGGTGCTGATCCTGCAACTGGATTCCTCGGATATTTTGCAGTCTTAGGAATGGCATTTTTCTGGGGAATGGGATTCGCTGGGTATTCTGTAGCAGCAGGTGTAAGATCAGGTTCTTCTCAAGGCGCACAAGCAGCTACATTTTTATTTTTTCCTGCATTATTTTTAGCACCTACTTTTACTCCAAGATATGCCTTAAAGGGATGGTTAGAAACTGCGGCAGCATTTAATCCAACAACTTATGTACTGGAGGGGATGAGAGCGATAATGATTGAGGGCTGGGTTTCAGACTTAATATTAAAAGGATTTTTAGTTGCAGGTGGGTTCGCATTTATTACGCTAAGTTTTGCTGTAATTTCAGCTAAAACAGCCACAGAAAAATCCTAATTTAAGTTTTAATTACAAGATAAAATTAATTAATCTATATAATTCTTAAGGAAATTATGGAAGTTACATTAGAAGCAACTAGTAGAGAAAAAACAGGTTCATCAGAATCCAGAAGAGTTCGTTCATCAGGATTGATACCTGCTGTTATGTATGGACTAGGCGCAGAACCTCAGTCTTTATTGATTAACGCTAGAGAGTTTAATACTGCCTTAAAAACTGAAGCGGGATCAAACGTAATTTTAAATGTAAATATTGGTAAGGATAATGTTCCTGCACTTGCAAGAGAAATTCAAAGACATGCTTATAAAGATGAAATTGTTCATGTTGATTTAGTTAGAATTGACCTTTCACAGACTGTTGAAGCAGATGTTCAAGTTAATTTAATGGGTACACCACTTGGAGTAAAAGAAGAAGGAGGTGTTGTTCAAACAGTCAACAACACCATATCTATTTCAGCCCTTCCAACAAATATTCCGTCATCAATTGATGTTGACATATCTGAATTAAATGTTGGAGATAATGTTACTGTTGCAGATATTGATTTACCTGAGGGAGTTACCCTCGCATCAGAAGATGATGAATCTATTCTTGTGACAATTACAATCCCAAGAGCTGTAGTAGAAGAAGAAGAAGTCTCCGACGAAGAACTCGAAGGTGAAGAGGGTGATGAAGAGGCTGGTGAAGGCGAAGAAGATTCTGGAGAGGGTGCTTCTGAGGAACCTGAGGCAGCAGAGGAAAGTGGAGAATAAATCTAAAACTATTTTAGTTGGCCTTTGGAATCCACAGCTAAAATACATTAATACTCGTCACAACATTGGTGCAGACATTTTGTTTTCTTATTGTCAGAAAAATAATCAAAATTTAACTTTGGATGATTCTGGAAAATACCAATCATGCAAATTTGACCTTGATGGAAAGCAAATAATGGTTGTTATTCCTATGACATCAATGAATAATTCTGGACAAGGCTTAAAAACATTTTTATTAGAAAATGAATTAAAAGATTATGAACTCTTTGTTGTACACGACGATATTGACCTTGGATTTGGTAGATTTAGAATCAAGAAAAGTAGTTCAGATGGTGGGCACAATGGAATCAAATCTATAGATTTAGCTATTGGTAACAACGATTACTGGAGATTTAAAGTTGGTGTTGGAAGGCCACCATCAACAAAGGATCCCGCAGAATACGTACTCTCAAAATTTAATAGTGACGAGACCGAGGAAGTCGAGTTTATAATTGAAGATAGTATGGAAATCATTGATTTATTTCTAAAAGATGTTGAATCAGCAATAAAAACAGCCTCGGAGAGAAGAATAATTGATGTGGTCTAATGAAAAATAAATTACCCGACTTACTCGCATGGTTTAGACTTCTATCTTCTCCCGTTTTATTATTCCTGATTCTTCAAGATGGTTCAGAGCAAGGCTTAATGTTATTCCCAGCAATTCTTGCATTTATTGCTGCATGGACCGATTACTTTGATGGATTTTTGGCTAGAAAATGGGATATAAGTACAAAGCTTGGAGCATTTCTAGATACTATTGCAGACAAAATTTTTATTACATTTATTTTTGTTGGATTTTCAATGATAGGAAGAGTGAGTATTTGGATCACAGCTCTTTTGATAACGCGAGAATTTATGATCATGGGCCTCAGAGGACTAGCAGGCAATGAAGGAAAGATTATCCCTCCAAGTAAAACCGGTAAATTAAAAGCGAGCTTACAATTTTGGGCAATAGGATTTGTTATGATTGACCTTCCAATAGAGATAATTAATGTCAATTTAGATACAGTCGTTGTTTTCTTAGCTTTAATATTTTCCTATATTTCTGGATACCAATATGTTGTATCCTATTTTCAATCAAAGAATGAAATATAAAAATATTTTTTTGACTGGCTCTACTGGTGTTGTGGGAAAGCCTTTATTAAAGAAACTCATAAACGAAGGACACAATGTTTATGCATTGTCGAGAAATAAGATAAATGATAAATTTTTGATATCAAATAATACTGAAATTATTCGAGGAGATTTATTCGATGATGATATCTACTCACAACTTCAGAAAAAATCAATTAATGCAATATTTCATGTAGCTGGGGCAAACCAAAAATGTCAGAAAGATCCATCAAGCATGTTTAGAACGAATATTGAAGGAACTAAACAGATGCTAGAACTTGGGAACAAATTAAATATCGAAAAATTTATTTATACATCTTCTGCTGTAACTCTTGGAGAAAAAAAGGGTAGTATCGGAAACGAAGACTCCATACATAGAGGTACATTTCTTTCTGATTATGAAGAGTCAAAATATCTGGCAGAAGAAAAAGCTTTTTCTTTCAATAAAGAGTTTGAATTTGTATCGATTAATCCCTCATCTGTTCAAGGACCTGGAAGAATATCTGGAACTGCAAAGCTTTTGATATCAACGCTAAATAAAAAATTTCCACCATTAATTAAAAGTTCTGTATCAGCAGTTGATATTGATGATTGTACAGAGGGCCATTACCTTGGATTAACTAAGGGGAAGAATAATGAAAGATATGTTCTTAACAGTTTTAGATTGAATATCGAAAAACTTATTGAGAATCTAAAGATAATTACAAACTGGAATGGTTCCCCAATATATATCTCAAAACAACTTCTTGTTGGTTTAGGTCCACTCTTTGATATTTTTGGAAAATTTACATCATTAAGGGAAAGAAAAGAATGCCCGTGGGACAAAGAACAAACACACGAAAGCCTGGCAAAGCATCTGATTGAGGAATCATACGAATTATTAGATACTTTATCAAATTTAAATGACTCACCAGAATCCTTTAATGACTTTAAAGAAGAGTTAGGAGATCTTTTACTCCAAATACTATTACATTCAGAAATTGCTTCTGAAAATAATTATTTTTCGATAATTGAAGTGATAAATTCTTTACAAAAAAAATTAATAAAACGCCACCCACATGTTTTCGACAAAAAAAACTTGAATTCATCGGAGGAAGTTGAAAAACAATGGGAAGAAATAAAGAAAGAAGGCAATAAATCTATATTTGATGACATCAACACGAAACTTCCTCCAGTAAATACAGCATTCAAAGTACAACGAAAAGCAAAGACGCTTAATTTAAGCTATAAAAATTATGATGAGGCTTTGGATGATTTAATTTCTGAAATAAATGAACTTAAAGAAGCAACCACATTAGAAGATAGGAAGTCAGAACTTGGCGATGTATATTTTTCACTAATTAATGTTTCTAGATACTTAGAGGCTGATCCTGAAATTGAGTTAAAAAAATCTATTCAAACCTTTATCAATCGTGCAAAATACGTTGAAAAACATATAAATAAAGAAACAGATATCAATGTTCTTTGGCAGGAAGCTAAGAAAAATCAAATAGATTCGTAAAGATTATTTTTTCTGTTAGATTTTAATTAACAGGGTTATGAATAAAAAAATTAAAAGCATTAATGCTCGTCATATATTAGATTCAAGAGCAAATCCAACCATTGAAGTTGAAGTTACTACGAGTGATAATATCAAAGGTCGTGCCGCAGTTCCATCTGGAGCCTCAACTGGAGCCCTTGAAGCCCATGAACTTAGAGATAATGATCCATCCTTTAACGGGATGGGAGTAAACAAAGCGATAGAAAACGTTAAAACAATAATTTCAGACACTTTAATAGGTGTGGATGTAACTGATCAAAGCAATATTGACAACAAGTTAATCGAATTAGATGGAACTGATAACAAAAATAATCTTGGAGCAAATGCAATCTTAGCAGTGTCTATGGCCTCAATGAGAGCAAGTGCAAGTCAGCAAAACAAACAACTTTTTGAACTCTTCCCAAATATTTACGGACCACCTTCTCTACCTGTTCCTTTTATGAATATTCTTAATGGAGGTGCACACGCTGATAACTCTGTTGATATTCAAGAATTTATGATTGTACCATTTGGTTTCGAAACTTTTGATACCTCTTTAAGAGCAGGTGTTGAGATTTATCATGTACTAAAGAAAAGACTTAAATCAAATAAGCTTTCAACCAATGTTGGTGATGAAGGAGGGTTTGCTCCAAACTTTAATACTTCAACAGAAATCTTAGATGAAATTATGCAATCCATTTCTGAAGCTGGTTACGAACCAGGTAGAAATGTCTCTTTAGCTTTAGATGTCGCAGCTTCGGAATTCTTTACAGATGATTTTTATAGGATTGAGGGAAACGAACTTAACAGTCAGGAAATGTCAGATTATTTAATAAATCTTACATCGAACTATCCAATCATATCAATTGAGGACGGATTAGCAGAGGACGACTGGGATGGATGGAAATATCTAACAGAAAAAATAGGAGATACTATTCAACTTGTAGGAGATGACTTATTTGTTACTCAAGAAAAAATCTTAGAAAAAGGAGTCGCTGATAGTTGTGCAAACTCAATCTTAGTTAAAGTGAATCAAGTTGGAAGTGTGAGTGAAACAATCAATACGATGACACTGGCCAAAGATAGCAACTATTCATCTATTGTTTCGCACAGATCGGGTGAGACAGAAGATACATTTATAAGTCATTTATGTGTCGGCACCTCAAGTGGACAAATAAAAACA
>LULO01000405.1_pt1 | contig 25481 bp, 30 predicted proteins | sample 728121 | NCBI WGS metagenome assembly LULO01 (sample SAMN03860287, study PRJNA289734) | marine metagenome | biome: seawater column; feature: ocean; material: water; isolation source: Red Sea water column Station 149 - depth 50m | place: Saudi Arabia: Red Sea | collected 2011-10-15 | depth 50 m | reverse complement strand
CGCCGGTCGCAAGATTGGTCGCGCCGGGACCGAAGGTGCCGAAGCACACTCCCGGAACGCCGGTCAGTCGCCCGCAGACGTCGGCCATGAAGCCCGCGCCGCCCTCGTGGCTCGCCAGCACGAAATCGATACCGTCGGTCGTGCGGATCGCTTCCATATAATCGACCCAGCCGCCGCTCGGCACGCCGAAGATATGGCGGACGCCCAGATCGCGCAGCCCCGTTACGACGTTGCGGGCGACTGTGGTCGATGTCATGTGCGATCCTTCATCCGAGAGCCAGTTTCGCGATCGGCCTAGGCGTCGAAGCCATACACAAAAAATACCGAATGGCTGCCATGATATATCGATGCGGTTATAGAAAGCGGTTGGCAATGGCCCCGATGCCGTCGACACCGCCTTCGACGACATCGCCCGCGACGATACGGCCTACCCCCGCGGGCGTGCCGGTGTAGATCAGGTCGCCGGGTCGCAGTTCGACATAGGTCGACAGTTCGGCAATGATGTCGGCCACCGGCCAGATCATGTCGGTGATGTCGCCCGCCTGCCGCGGCTCGCCATTGACCGACAGCCAGATGCGCGCGTGCGTCGGGTGGCCGACCGCAGCCACGGGGCGAATCGGCGACAGCACGGCGCTATGGTCGAAGCCCTTCGCCATGTCCCACGGCCGCCCGCCGGCCTTTGCGTCGGCTTGCAAATCGCGGCGCGTCAGGTCGTTGCCGACGGCATAGCCGAAGACGTGCGACAGAGCGTCAGCCGCCGCGATATTCGCACCGCCTTTGCCCAGCGCTACCACCAGCTCGATCTCGTGATGCAGATTGTCGGTGCGCGGCGGCATCGCGATGTCGGCGGTCGCTCCGACGAGCGCGTCGGCGGGCTTCGAAAAGAAGAAGGGTGGCTCACGCGTCGGATCGCCGCCCATTTCGCGCGCATGATCGGCGTAATTCTTGCCGACGCAAAAAATACGGCGAACCGGAAAGCGATCGGCGCTGCCGGCAATCTCGGCAGAAGGTGCGGCAACGGCAAATGGCAGGGTCATGAAAAGGGCGTCCTCGATGTCAGGAAGACGGATAGAGCGCCGCGCGACACTTGCCGAGGTCGGCGCCCGCAAGGCCGCTTTCCCTCACCGCATTCCACGGGCTGCCCATCTTGTCTTCGGGGCGATACCAGAAGCCATAGAGCTTGCCGTTCGCCGCGACCAGCGTCGCCGCGCCGATGCTGCCCTCTTCCTTCGAATACCAGGCAAGCCGCATGATGCGCCCGAAGACCGTCCCGCGCAGCGTGCCCAGCCCGTCGTTGTAGCAGCCGAATATCTCATTGCCCTGCTGCCGGAGCAGGATCGGGCCATATTCGTGCGAATAGACCCCGCTTGTATCGGCATCGGGGGCCGCCGCGTCGCCGCGCCGGTCGAGCGTACCAATGACCGCGAGGTCCGAAAGCCGCGTCGGCCCGCTGCCCTTCCAATTGCTGTCTATGCGCAGCCGGAGCCAGCGTGCCGATGCGGCCGTCGGCAGTTTCACGACGGTTCGCGCGTCCGCTTTCGCCTCTCCCTCGACCAGCATTTCATAGGGCCCCTCCGGCCCCTTGTTCGAGCCGAGCAGCGCGAAGCGCCGGACCGGCGACCCTTCGGCGGTCTGCGACATCGATCCATCCTCACGCACCACCGGCTCGAACCGGTTGTCGAGCGCGACGGAATCGATCTTTCCGGTGCCAGCCAGCTCGAAATTCAGCGCGTGCGGCAGCGTGATGCCCTTGTCCGACAGCCAGCCATAGGCAGGCCCGCCATCGACCAGGTTGATCGCCCAGGTCGACCAGTGTCGCTTCGCCTCGCCCGCATCGGCTTCGGCAATGCCGCCCCAGCTGATGTGCAGGATATTGTCGCCCGCGGGTTCGGCGGGAGCCTGCGGCGCCTGTTTACCGGGCGTGTTCGAGCATCCGGCAAGGAGCAAGGCCCCCGCCAGCGCCATTGTGGCTGTGCGCATCTGTTTGTCCTTCTAAAACATTTCTTCCGTCATCCCGGCGAAGGGGTGACGAACAACTTTCTATTTCCGCTCGGGCCAGATTTTTTTCGGCGCACCGAGGTTCGGCTTGCCGAGCAGCGGGCTCGACAGCGCGTAGACGCCGTTCACCGAAAAGGCCCAGATGATGTTGCGGTCATATTCGGTGTAGACCGCGAACGTGGAATTGCCGAACGTATAGTCCGGCATTTCCTTTTCGTTGGCGAAGCGCGGAACGAAATAGCCCGCGATCGTCGGCTTTGCCGGGTCCTTGACGTCGAAAATCTGGATACCGGCGTTGTAAAAGGCATAGATGGCAAGGCCCTGCCGGCCGCGCTGGGGCTGGGTCAGCCCGCCCGACCGTTTCGGTCCGAAGCTGCCGCGCCGCTGGCAGAAATCGGTGAAGGAGGCCTCGGGCGGCGGCGTCGGGCGCGGGAAAGTCGCCGCGACCTTCGGATGCGCGGGATCGCGCACGTCGATCGAATAGATCGGCTTGAACGGCTCGTAACAGCTTTCGTTCATCGGATAGCCGTTGGAAAAGACGAAGCCGGTGCGGTCATATTGGCTGACATCGACATTGTCGAACTCGGTCCCCGCATAGCTCGGCGGCACCGACAGATGGCCGAGCGTCTTGGGGTTCGCCGGGTCGCTGAGGTCGAAGCTGTAGAAGCCGAGGCCGCCCATGCCGCCGAAGCCGATCTTGCCGCCCGCCTCGACCGGCTTCGACGTCACGATCGGATAGCGGGAGCCCATCCAGCTCGTCCGGTTGCCCGCGCGCGGATTGGCGCGGTACGCCGCTTCGCTTTCGGGATCGCCGAGGCGCTGGCCGGAGACGGTGATCTGCGAAACGAACTTCGGATCGGCGGGATCCTCCATGTCCCAGACCTGATAGCCGGGCGAATAGAGATAGTCGGGATATTCGGTGAGCGAATAGCTGTCGTCGGGCGCCGACGAGAGAAGCATATATTTGCCCCCGAACCAGGTCGCCGCGTCGAGTGCGCCCGATCCCTGCTGTTCGCCCACCGGCGCATCGGGATGTTTGTAGTCGGTGGTGCGCGTCGCGATCAGGTTCCATTTGTCGGGCGTCGGCCCGTTCATAACGAACACTTTGAAACCCTTGAGCGAATTATAGTGCCGCTGCGCAGCGACCTTGTCGGGTTCGCGGCGCTTGTCCTCCATCAGGCCGAAACGGCCGATCTCGTAAGAGGCGACCAGGACATTGCGTTGCAGCTTCTTGCTCCAAGCAACTGTGACGCCCCCGAAATAATCGGTGACCGCCGACGGATCCCAATCCTCGCTCGATCCCTTGGCGCTCCATACGCCGCCCTTCGACCAGACGATCTTCGCCTTGCGCGGATCGGTAACGTCAAGGATGCGCAGATAGTCACGGTCGTGGGTGTAAAGATAGCGGCGGCCGGAAAAATCGACGACGTTCGCCCACGCATGCCAAGGCGACGTTACCGTTGGATAGAAGGCGATAACCTTCACATTCTTGGCATAGCTGTTCTGGTCCCAATGATCGAGCTGCCCGGGAAAAGACGGCGGATCGTTGGTCAATCGGGTCGCGACCGGATGCCGGAAGCTGCCATCGGGATTCATGCCATAATCGACGCCCGGCACCGGATCCTTGGGAGGATTGTCGGGCGTCGCCGCGATCCAGGCTTTCAGCCAGGGATCGCGAACGTCGATCGGCGCGTCGGCATGACTGCCGCTCCAATCCGCCGCCATCGGCGCGGTCACGCTGAACAGAGCGGCGACTGCCAGACTGGTCCCCGCCATGATCTTGATACCGCGCTTCATTACGATTCCTCCTTCTCATTGACCCACATCGCCATTGCGAGCAAAGCGAAGCAATCCAGGGCGGCTTACGCGAGCTCTGGATTGCGGCCTCGCGTCGCTCCTCGCAATGACGATCGTTGTTGTCCTCATCGACCCTAGAAGCGGAACCGGGCCGTCACGCCATAGGTGCGCGGCGGGATGTAGGTCGAATAGATGGTTCCGAACAGTTCGAGCTTGCTGGTGAAGTTGAGCTCGTTCGTGAGATTCTTCGCCCACGCCGTCACTTCCCATTTGTCGTCGGCATCGCGCAGACCGATCCGTGCATTGAGCAGGATTTCGGAGTCGAACTTCAGGATGGGCGTGTTCGGATTGTCGAAGAAATTCGCGCCGGTATATTGGAAATCGCTACCCAGAACGAGCACCAGATTATCGGCGATCGGCTGGTCGAGATTGGCGGCGACATTGAAGGCGTGTTTGGGCGTACGGCGACACGTATTGCCGTCGAGATCGGTTCCCTCGTCGTCGATGATCAGTTCGCCGGTGAAGTTGCTCCAGGCCATAGGCGCGCGTACCATTCTTCGCATTGAAGACGAAATTGTCAGGCGGCATTCCCGGTCCCGGTGACAGGAACTGGTTGGTCTGCAGATTGTCATAGTTGGTGTAATAGGCCGCCGCATTGATGAACAGGCGCCGGCCTGCCAGCGCGAGCTTTGCGCCGACCTCGAAGCTGTTGGCGGTTTCGGGGTCGAACGATACCAGCGCCTCTGCGGGCGTGTTTGCATCTTCGCCGGTCCAGCCGCCGGGTTTGTAGCCCTTGGCATAGCGGGCGTAGAGGGTAACGTCGTTGCTCGGTTCGAAACGCAGCGTCGCGCTCGGCAACCAGGCATCCCAGCTGCGCGTTTCGCCGACCACGAAATTGACCGCCTCACCCTCGAACGACACGCCGGAACGGTTGTTCGAATAGCGTTTGTGGTCATAGGCGTAGCGCAGTCCGGCCTCGAAGGTCAGCTTGTCGGTGATGCTGTAGCTGAGCTCGCCGAAGACGCCGACATTGTCGTTGCGCGATGTGGTGACGGTGTGGTTCGATCCCGGTGACGGCGTCGCGGGGGTGCCGCCATAGGCCATGGCGAAGGCGAATTCCTCGATCGCCTGATAGTCGGGGAAGAGGAAGTTCACATCCTCGGCGCGGCGGATATTCTCGTGCAGATAATAGGCGCCACCTTCGATACGGAGCGGGCCGCCATTATCCCAGCGCAGGCGCAGTTCCTGCGAAAATTGCGTCACATCCTCGCCCTTGCCGCTGTCGAAATAGCTGTCGGGAACGGTGGCGAGATAAGTGTCGAGCCCGGCGACCATCGCCGAGGTGATATCGGGTGCGTTGGTCGCGGGATCGATCGGGAAGTTGAAAAGCATCCCCGACCCGTCTTCGCGCGCCGTCAGCGAGCTGTCGCGATAGACGGTCTGCGACGTGACGCTGAGCCCGCCGCCGGCCTGCCAGTCGATCGTACCGCTGACCCCGTACATGTCGCTGTTCTGGAAACCCGTGAAATTATGATTTCCCGACCGCGGATTGGCGCTCTTGAAGGGCGCGTTGCGGTTCGGCAGCACGAAGCCCGGCAGGCTGTCGATCGTCGGCGCATAATAGCCGAGATAGGTCACTTCCTCGCTGTCGCCCGGAATGAGGATATCGACCCAGCGCGCACCGTCGCGGTGGCGGGTGTAGTCGGCGGCCAGATTGATATCGAGCGATGGCGTCGGTCGCCAGCGAAGCTGGGCGCGCACCGACTGCATATTCTGGTCTTCCTCGTCGCCGCCGCGCAAATTCTTCGCATAACCGTCATGGCTGCGCGAACTGGCGACAAGGCCCAGGCTCAACGTGTCGGACACCGGCCCGCGCACCGATCCGGCGACGTCGAGGCGGTTGTAATTGCCATAGGTCGCCTCGAACCGTCCTTCGAACGTATCGCCGGGCTTCTTGGTCACATAGTTGATCAGGCCGCCGACGACGCTCTTGCCGAAGCGCAATGCCTGCGGCCCCTTCAGCACCTCGACGCGCTCAAGGTCATAAAGGTCGAGCAGCGATCCCGTGCCGCGCGACAGATAGGCGCCGTCGACGAAGATGCCGACAGCCGCATCGGCGCCCGCACCCTGAATATCGGAGCCGATGCCGCGAATGAAGAGTTCGGTATCGACCGCGCGCTCGGCGCTGAGCTTCAGGCCCGGAACGCGGTAGGCGACTTCGGAGAAATCCTTGATTCCGGCGCGTTCGAGCGCCGCGCTGCTGAACGCCTGAACCGAGATCGGTACATCCTGCAGGCTCTCCTCGCGCTTGCGCGCCGTCACCACGATTTCGTCGCCCGGCGCCGCGGCCGCAGCCTCGTCGGATGCCGATTGCGCAAATGCCGTCGCCGGCGTCAATTGTGCCGCAGCGGTTGCCAGAAGCGCCCAGCGCAGATTCCCCCTAGATCCCATTTTCTACCTCCCGAGCAGCCATGCGCCTTTGCCTTCAAATGCGGCACTGTCGACACTGGCCTTGTTGATCGCCGGGTATGGATAGGTGGCCACAATATATCGATATAATAGATTATGCACGCATCACTATTCCAAAATGGCCATATCGGGGATGCCGCTTGTTGCGCCGACCACCAGCCGCCGCCGATGGCACGACCGCCCGCGCCCGAAGATGCCATTTTTAGAAAGACATAAGCCCGACGCCGACCTTCACGCCCGTGCGAAAGCCGCATGTTATGCGGTTCAACGCCTGCGCTGGGATGCGCTCGAGCGGGCGGACACCCGTGAAAATGCCGTCAGGGACTTGGTGCGCCCAACAGGATTCGAACCTGTGGCCTTCGGATTAGGAATCCGACGCTCTATCCTGCTGAGCTATGGGCGCCCCCGGGCGCTCGTTTAGCGGGGCAAGGCGCGCAGCGTCAATCGGCGCGGTCAGTTGATCGCGTCGGGCGGCGCGATCGGGACGAGGAGTGGCATGGCGGCGATCCCGTCGTCATGCAGCGCCTGCGCCTCTTCGGGCGAGGTCTGCCCGTGGATCAGGTCTTCGGGCGCGCGGCCTTCGTGCATCGCGCGCGCGGCATCGGCAAAATCGCGTCCGACCCAGCGCGATTGCGGCAACATCTCGGCCTGTTTGGCGGCGATCGCTGCAAGAACTGCCTGGACCATTTCGGCAGAGGGTGCTGCATCGGGTGCCGGTGCGGCTGTCGGCGCGGCGACCGCCTGCTGGTTCGACTTGGCGCCGACGCGCGGCGCCATCACCGCCTTCTTCACCCGGCTATCGCCGCACACCGGACAGGCGATCAGGCCGCGGGCCTGCTGGTCGGCGAAGCTGTCGCTGCTCGCGAACCAGGCCTCGAACCGGTGATCCCCGGCGTCGCAGCAGAGATCGAAGACAATCAAGGGTCAGCCCGCGCCGAGCAGCGGGTCGAGCCCACCCCGCGCATCGAGCGCCGCCAGATCGTCGCTGCCGCCGATATGCTGGCCATCGATGAACACCTGCGGCACCGTGCGGCGACCGCCAGCCCGTGCGACCATCGCGTCGAAACCGGCGCGGTCCATCGTCACGTCGATCTCCTCGAACGCGGCGCCCTTGTTCTCGAGCAGCGCCTTCGCCCGCGTGCAATAGGGGCAGAGGAATTTGGTATAGACTTCGATCCTGGCCATGGGACTGATTTCATCCTTTCACCGCTGCATATCGGAATCGAGCGCCGCAAAGTCAAATGGCGCGGCATTGTCCGGCACGTCGTGGACGACGCGCGCCCAGCAGAGCGCCGACACGCGCGCGGCACCGCTGCGGCGCAGCGCCCGCGCCGCAGCGCGCAGCGTCGCCCCGCTCGCATGCACATCATCGATGAGGACGAGATGCCGGCCCGCGGCGCGCGTCTTGGCATCGGGCGCCAGCGCAAAGGCCCCCGCGACGATCTTCTCACGCTCGCGGCGCCCCTTGCCGCGCAGTGCCGCGGTCGCCTTGCGCCGGACAAGCAGATGCGGATCATGCGCCGCGCCGGTCAGCCGCGCCAGCTCGTCGGCGATCAGCGCCGCCTGATTGAAGCCGCGCGACCAGAGCCGCCAGCGGTGCAACGGAACGGGCACGAGCAGCGGTTCGGCTTCGCCCGCCAGCGCCTCGAAAGGCCGCTCCATCAGGCGCGCCATCAGCCGGGCATGGCCAAGGCGCCGCCCATATTTGAGCCGTAGCGCCACCGTCCGTGCGACGGGCCCATAGGCCAAAGCTGCGGGCGCGCCGTCGAACGGGGGCGGATCGGCCAGGCACGCGCCGCATTCGCTCGCGACGCCGGGGAGCGCCGTCGGCAGCGGAACCGAACAGCGGGCGCATGCCGGGCCATCCAGAAAATGCAGCGAATTCCAGCAATCGAGGCAGAATTGCCCGACCTCGCCCACTACCAGGCCGCACCCCGGACAACGCGGCGGCAGCGCATAATCGAGCAGCGCCGTGCCCAGTCGTCGAATGCCGCGCGACAGGACGGGCGCCGCCGCCGCCGGCGCATCATCCTCGCTGTCTTCGGCCATCGTCGCCATCGGCCTCTTGTGAAACATCGCGCCCGGCGGCACAAGCGCGCCCATGTCGCAGCCGCCGCCGCTCTTTTCCGCCGCCCGCCACCGCGCCCAACGCGACCGGCTGGCGCGCCTGCCCGCTGATGCCAATTTCCTGGCGCCGATCCTGGCCGAAACGCTGCTCGACCGGCTGGAAATGGTCACGCGCGACTTCGATCGCATCTTGCTGATCGGCGCCCACGATGCCGCGCTTGCCGACGCGTTGCGCGCACGCGGGCGGGCGCTCGACCTCTTCGAGGCCGGACCGCGGCTCGCCGCGGCGACGGGGGCGATCGTCGGTGAGGTCGATGCGATCGACCTGCCGCTCGGCCAATATGATCTGATCGTCTGGCCCGGCGGTCTCGACGCCGTGAACGACGTTCCCGGTGCGCTGGTGCGGCTGCGCGCGCTGCTGGCGCCCGATGGCCTGCTGCTCGGCGCCTTTGTCGGCGACGGCAGCCTGCCGCGCCTGCGCCGTGCGACGATGGCAGAGGGGGTGCGCACCATCGCGCGGATGCACCCGCAGATCGACCTTGCCGCGATGGGCAATCTGCTCCAGCGCACCGGCTTTGCATTGCCGGTCGTCGATGTCGAAGCGCTGACCGTGCGCTATGCGGCGCTGCCGGGGCTCGTGCGCGATCTGCGCGCGGCGGGCCTCACGAGCCGCCTCACGCCCGCGCCGCTACCGCTGACGCGCGCCGAAGCCGCGCACATTGCGGCCGCCTTTGCCGAAGGCGCCGACTCCGACGGCCGCATCGCCGAGCAATTCCGTATCATTCATTTCAGCGGCTGGGCGCCGCACCCCGACCAGCCCCGTCCCGCCCGCCGCGGCAGCGGCACGGCGTCGCTGATCGACGCGCTGTCTCCCCGCCCCTAGGTCGGCTGCGCAGTCCGGCGACCGGCGCCTATTGCTTCGCCATGTCGAGCGCGACATCGACGATCATGTCTTCCTGTCCGCCGACCATCTTGCGGCGGCCGAGTTCGACGAGGATCGCGCGCGTGTCGAGGCCGTGCTCGGCCGCCGCTTTTTCGGCATGTCGGAGGAAGCTGGAGTAAACCCCCGCATAGCCGAGCGTCAGCGTCTCGCGATCGACGCGCACCGGGCGGTCCTGCAGCGGGCGCACCAGTTCCTCGGCCGCATCCATCAGCGCGAACAGGTCGCAGCCATGGTTCCAGCCGTAGACGTCGGCAGCGGCGACGAACACTTCAAGCGGGGCGTTGCCCGCTCCCGCCCCCATGCCGGCAAGGCTGGCATCGACACGGATGGCACCATTCTGCACCGCGACGATGCTGTTCGCGACGCCGAGGCTGAGATTGTGGTGCGCGTGGACCCCGCGCTGCGTCTCGGGCTTGAGGACGCAGTCATAGGCGGCGAGGCGCGCCGCATAACCGTCCATCGTCAGCGCGCCGCCGCTGTCGGTGACATAGACGCAATGTGCGCCATAATCCTCCATCAGCTTCGCCTGGTTCGCGAGCGCGTCGGGCTCCGACATGTGGCTCATCATCAGGAAGCCGGCGACGTCCATCCCGAGCCCGCGCGCAAACTCGATATGCTGTTTCGCGACATCCGCCTCGGTGCAATGCGTCGCGATACGGACCGAGCGCACGCCCATTTCGTAAGCGTGCTTCAGGTCGTGGATCGTCCCGATGCCGGGGAGCAGCAGGGTCGTCAGCACGCTATGCTCGAGTACCTCGGCGACCGCGCCGATCCAGTCCCAGTCGGTGTGGGCGCCGAAGCCGTAATTGAAGGAGGAACCGCTCAGCCCATCGCCATGCGACACCTCGATCGCATCGACCTTTGCCCGGTCGAGCGCGCGGGCGATCGCCTGCACATGATCGAGCCCATATTGGTGGCGGATCGCGTGCATTCCGTCGCGCAGCGTGACGTCCTGGATATAGAGTTTGGTCGTGGTCGGGTCGAAGCTCATGCGGCCACTCCTTCGTTCATGCGGAGCGCGATCTTCTCGGCGGTCTTGAGTGCCGCCGAGGTCATGATGTCGAGATTGCCCGCATAGGCCGGCAGATAATGCGCCGCGCCCTCGACCTCGAGGAAGACGCTGACCTTCAGGCCGGTGAAGCTGCCGCCCATTTCGGGGATGCGCAGCGGAGCGTTGCCGCCGATGCTTTCGAACTGGACTGCCTGTTTGAGGCGATAGCCGGGGACGTAGGTCTGTACTTCGGCGACCATCTCCTCGACCGACTGGCGGATCGCCGCACGGTCGCCGTCGTCGCACAGGCAATAGACGGTATCGCGCATGATCAGCGGCGGTTCGGCGGGGTTGAGGACGATGATCGCCTTGCCGCGCGTCGCCCCGCCAACCTTTACGATCGCCTCGCTCGTCGTTTCGGTGAACTCGTCGATATTGGCGCGCGTGCCGGGGCCGGCGCTTTTCGAGGCGATCGAGGCAACGATCTCGCCATAATGCACCTTGGCGACGCGGTTCACGGCCGCGACGATCGGGATCGTCGCCTGCCCGCCGCAGGTCACCATGTTGACGTTATCGGCATCGAGGTGCGCGTCGCCGTTGACCGGCGGGATCGTGTAGGGACCGATCGCCGCCGGGGTCAGGTCGACGACGCGCTTGCCGTGCGCGATCAGCACGTCGCTGTGCCGCTGGTGCGCCCCCGCCGAGGTCGCGTCGAAGACGATGCCGATGTCGGCGAAGCCCGGCATGGCGATCAGTCCATCGAGACCGTCGGCGGTGATCGGAACGCCGAGCCGTTCGGCCCGCTTCAACCCGTCGCTCTCGGGATCGATGCCGACGAAGGCGCCCATTTCGAGCGTGTCGGACAGGCGCATGATCTTGATCATCAGGTCGGTGCCGATATTGCCCGACCCGATGATCGCGACCTTGGTCTTGCCATTGGCGGTCTTCGTCATTTCGCTATGCCTTGTATATAAAGCTGCAGGTGCCGATGCCTGCGATGCGTGCCTCGACCTGGTCGCCGGGGGGCGCGAGCCAGGCCGCGGCATTGAGCGGGTTGCCGAGCGCTGCCGCGCCGATGCCGGTCGATGCGACCGCGCCGTTGACGGACATCTCCATCGCCGCGCCTTCGAGATCGAGCCCGGCGAGCGGCGACCCCTCATCGGCCAGCACGAAGAAGGCCGAGGAGCCATTATCCGCCACGGTGTCGGCGAAGCTGATCTTCCAGTCGGCGATGCGACTGTCGACGATCTCGATCGCCGCGTGAACGCTCGCGACCGCCGCCGCGACCTGTTCGGTGGTCGTATCGGGATCGGACAGGTCGGCGCCAACAATGAAGGCGATCTCGGCCTCGGCCTTCGGCTGGATCGTCCGTGCCGGGTCGAGGCGTCCGCCATCGGCGACGCGCATGTCGTCGAACAGGACGCCGAAGTCGGGCTGGTCGACGCCGAGTTGCGCCTGCACCGCCTTCGCGGTCAGCCCCGCCTTGCGCCCGACAATCCGCCGGCCCTGCGCTTCCCAGAAGCGCGTGTTGATCGTCTGCACCGCATAAGCGCCCGAGGCATCGGTCGGATCCAGCGCATCGCGCAGCGGCGGGACAACCCCGCCCGCATAGGCATCGCGCAGGCGACGGGCGACGGCTTCGTGGGTTGCCGTCATCGCGCTTTGCCCGGATGGACGGCGCCGCAGTGGCCGCAGGTGCGCAGTTCCTCGCTGGCGTAGAAGGCTTCGAACAAGGGCGGCAGATCGCGGACGATGCTCTGGAGCTGCACCTCGACGCGATGGACGATATGGCCGCAATCGTCGCAATACCATTGGAAGGCGTCGATCAACCCGTCGGGGCGCTTGCGTTCGATAACGAGGCCGACGCTGCCCGCGACGGGGCGCTGCGGCGAGTGCGGGACGTTCGGCGGCAACAGGAAAATGTCGCCTTCGCGGATCGGCATGTCCTTCGGGCCGTCATCGGTCCACAGGCGCAGGTTCATGTCGCCCTCGATCTGGTAGAAAAACTCCTCGAGCGGATCGACATGATAGTCAGTGCGCTGGTTCGGACCGCCGACGACGGTGACGATGAAATCGGCATCTTCCCAGATCTGCGCATTGCCGACCGGGGGTTGCAGCACGTCGCGATGATCCTCGATCCATTCGCGGAAGTTGAAGGGCAGTCCATAGGTCAGCATGGCGTCATCCTTTGGGCGCGCGCGGGATGAAGGCAGTCGCCTTGATCTCGATCAGCAGATGCGGGTGGGGAAGCTGGTGGACCGCGACGGTCGTCCGCGCGGGACCGGCTTCGTCGAAATATTCGGCATAGACAGCGTTATAGCCGCCGAAATCGTTCATGCTGACGAGGAAACTCGTTACGTCGACGACGTCGGCGAGCGAGCCGCCCGCGTCGGCGAGGATCGCGGCGATATTCTCTATCACCGCGCGCGTCTGCGCGGCGATGTCGAGGGTGACGGTGCCGAACTCGTCGGCTGAGGCGCCTGCGAAACTGTTGTCGGCGCGGCGCGAGCTGGTGCCCGAGACGAAGACGAAATCGCCGGCGCGGCGATAGTGCGGAAAACGCCCGCGCGGGCGCGCCTTGCCGGGGATAACCCTGCCCTCACTCTCGCTCATGCCGCGCCTCCTTCGATCGTGAAGCCGACGCGGCCGAGATGGCCTGCGTCGAGCGATACGCTGCGCGCATCGCCAATCGCGGCCGCGGCGGTCGCGCCGCCGAGCATTATGGTCCAGCCCGGCTGAAGCACCAGCCCCGCCGCCCCCGCAAGCCGCGCCGCGGCGATGAGCGAGCGTATCGGATCGCCGAGGATCGCCGCGCTCGGCGCGCGTCTGCGCGGCGATGTCGAGGGTGACGGTGCCGAACTCGTCGGCTGTACGAAGGCGCCGCCCGCGAGCGGCGCCTTCAGTCGCACAGCGACCTCGGGCTCGACGCGCGGGTGGATGAAGCGTGCGCGCTCGATCGCGGCGCCGTTGACGACGACCATGTCGGAGGTCAGCCGGCCCCAAATCTGGTCCTTGAGCCCCATCTGGATCATCTTGGCTTCGCTGGTGAACCCCATCTTCACCCCGACGAGCGTTGCGCCGCGCGCGAGGCGCCGGTCGATCGCGGCGCGCTGGATTTCATAGGCTTCGGCGAGCGGCAATTCGCCCTCTTGCCCGGTGATCTGCGCGATCGCGCGGGCACCGAGGGCGGCTTCGTCGAGCCTTGCGGCGATGGCGGCAATGTCGGCCATATTATCCTCTTACAGCTTCACGCAGATATTGGTCGGTTCGGAATAGAAATTCAGCGAATGTTCGCCGCCTTCGCGGCCGATGCCCGACAGCTTCATACCGCCGAAGGGCGTACGAAGGTCGCGCAGGAACCATTCGTTGACCCAGACGATGCCCACCTCCATCTGTGCCGCAACGCGGTGCGCACGACCGACGTCGCGCGTCCAGATCGCCGCGGCAAGGCCATAATCGGTATCGTTGGCGCGTTCGATCGCCTCTTCCTCGCTGTCGAAGGGCGCGATGTGGCAGACGGGGCCGAAAATCTCCTCGCGCACGCAGCGCGCATCGTCGGCGAGCCCGGTCAGGATCGTCGGCTGTACGAAGGCGCCGCCCGCGAGTGCACCATCGAGGTCGGGAACGCCGCCGCCTGTCACGACCGTCGCGCCTTCTTCGCGCGCGAGCGCATAATAGGACAGCACCTTCTCGCGGTGGCCATGCGAGATCAGCGGCCCCATGTCGGCGCCCGACCAGGGATCGCCGACGGTGAGCGCCTTCGCGCGTTCGGCGAGCGTGGCGACGAAGCGGTCGAAGATCGGCCGCTCGACATAGATGCGCTCGGTGCACAGGCACACCTGTCCGCAGTTCGAGAAGACCGAGCGCATCGCCCCCGCGACCGCCTCGTCGAAATCGCAGTCGGCGAAGACGAGCGCGGCATTCTTGCCGCCGAGCTCGAACGACACGGGTTTCACCCCCGCCGCCGCAACGCGCATGATCGCGCCGCCGGTTGCCGATTCACCGGTGAAAGTGATCGCGTCGATATCGGGGTTCGCGGTCAGCCATTCGCCCGTGGAGTCGGCGCCGAAACCGTGGACGAGATTGAATACGCCCGGCGGCACCCCGGCTTTGTCCATCACCTCGGCAAGCAAGGTTGCGGTCGAAGGCGTCTCCTCGCTCGGCTTGACGACGACGACATTGCCGCAGGCGAGCGCGGGCGCGACCTTCCACGTCATCAGCAGCAGCGGCAGGTTCCATGGCGAGACGATCGCGACGACGCCCAGCGGCCGCGCGATCGCATAGTTGATCGCGCTGCGCCCGTCGGCGAGGTCGGTACGAAAACTCGGCATCGCGCGCGCCTCGGCGAGTGCGGCGAAGGCGCGGAAATTGGCGGCGCCACGCGGAATGTCGATCGTCCGCGCCTGATGCAGCGACTTACCGGTGTCGGCGATCTCGGCGGCGGCGAATTCGTCGAAGCGCGCCTCGATCCCTTCGGCGATGCGCACGAGCAGCTTGCAGCGCTCGGCCTGCGACATGCGACCCCACGGTCCCTTGAGCGCCGCCCGACCGGCGGCGACGGCGCGGTCGACGAGGTCGCGGCTCGCCTGCGACACGCGCCCGGCGACGCTGCCGTCGACCGGGTTCACATTGTCGAACCAGCCATCGCCCTCGACGAAGGCGCCGTCGACATAATTGAGAACGGGCCGGTCAGCGAAAGGATAGCCGGTCACGTCGCACCCCCGACCGCGACATAGCCCGCTGCATTGCTGTGCGCCGCGCCCGCCTTGCCGACATGCCCCGCCATCTGGAGCAGCGACAGGATCGTGTCGTTGAACTGGGTCGGCGCTTCGAGAAAGGCCGAATGGCCCGCGTCGTTGACCTCGACGAGGAAGGAGCCCGGCACCTCGGCCTGCACGAGCCGCACCGCCTCGATCGGGAAGAGAATGTCGTCGACGCCCGACAGGAAGAGGACCGGGTAGCCGTTGCCGCCGAGATCGGCAGCCGGACGCGCGTCGAAGCGGCCGGTCAGGTCGTGGCGGCTGGCGGCGTTGAAGCTCGCGATCTGACTGTAGAGCGCCGCGAGATCGGGCGCGGCGCCAGCGCCGAGGACGCGCTCGACCTGCGACAGCGCGGCGGTCTTCGCCCGCGCCGCGTCCATGATCGCCTTGACCTCGCCGCTCTCGACAATCCCGTGCAGGCTGTCGCAGATCGCGAGCGCGGCAACACGCTCGGGCGCGCGGTGTGCGAAACCGATGCAGGTGCCCGCACCCATCGACTGGCCGACGAGCGCGGCCTTCGCGATGTCGAGATGGTCGAGCAGCGCCGTCAGGTCTTCGACGAAGGCATCGCGCCCGCGCCCGTCGAGGTCGCGCGACAGGCCGAAACCGCGGTGATCGAAGGTGATAACGCGGTTCGAGCGCGAAAGCGCATCGATTTGGCGATACCAGATCGCATGATTGCCGCCGATGCCGTGCGCAAGTACGACCGCCGGGCCCTCCCCAAGCGCCTGCCAGTATATTTCGGCACTCGCCGTCGCCAGCATACCGCTATCCATCACGATACTCCCATCAATTTGCTGAGCCGCACGACATAGTCGCCGAACGCCGGATCCTCGCGCGTCATGCTCGGATCGCGCGGGCGCGGCAGGTCGATGCGGACATCCTCGATAATCGTCCCCGGCCGCTCCGACATCACGAGCACGCGGTCGGAGAGCAGTACGGCTTCCGAAATGCTGTGAGTGACGAGCAGCACCGTCTTGCGGTCGCGCTGCCAGATGCGCAGCAGTTCCATATTGAGCCGGTCGCGCGTCAACGCGTCGAGCGCCCCGAAGGGCTCGTCCATCAGCAGCACCTGCGGTCCGCGGGCGAGCGCCTGACCGATCGCGACGCGGTGGCGCATCCCGCCCGAAAGCTGGTGCGGATGGCTGTCCTCGAAACCTGTCAGCCCCAGCGTCTCCACCAGTTCGGCCAGCGCCGCCGCGTCGGGACGTTTCGTCGCCGGGTCGAGATCAACCCCGAGCAGCAGATTGTCGCGGACATTGAGCCAGGGCAGCAGGTTCGAGGTCTGGAAGACGAAGCCCATGTCGGGCGACGGGGCCTGCACCACCGCGCCGTTGAACAATATGCCGCCGTCGTCGAAGGGCTCGAGTCCGGCGATCAGGCGGAGCAGCGTGCTCTTGCCGCAGCCCGAAGGCCCGAGCACCGAGACGAATTCGGCCGCGCCGATTTCGGCGCTGACGTTGGTCAGCACCTTGCGGCCATCGAATGCCTTGCCGGCACCGGCCATGGAGATCACCGCGCTCATGCCGCGCGCCACCAGATGAAGCGTTCCCAATAGGCGACGCCGTAGAAAAGAAGGAGCGACAGCAAGGTCACCGCGATCAACGCTGCAAAGGTCAGCGTCGTATGGCCCGAACCGGAGGCCGTGAGGATAAGATTGCCGAGCCCGTCGTTAGAGCCGACGAATTCGCCGACGACCGCGCCGATCACCCCGAGCGGCATCGCGACCTTGCAACCGTCGAGGAAGCTCGGCAGCGCGGCGGGCACACGCAGCCGCCAGAAGCTTTGCATCGGCGAGGCACGGAGTGCGCGGAAATGCTCTTCGAGATGCGCGGGCGTGCTCGCCAGTCCACCGAGCGTCGCGATGATGATCGGGAAGAAGGCGAAGAGGAACGCCATGATCAGCTTCGACGCGAGGCCGTAGCCGAACCAGACGACGATCAGCGGCGCGAGTCCGATCTTGGGGACGCTCTGCAACGCGACGAACAGCGGATAGACCGTGCTTTTCGCGGTGCGCGAGAAATAGATTAGCGCCGCGATTGGGACGCCGAGCGCGACCGCGATGATGAAGCCCCAGAACACCTCGGTCAGCGTGACGAGGCTCTGCGACAGGATCGGCCCGCGCGACTGCCAAAGCTCGCCGAGGATCGCGCTCGGCGGCGGCAGCAGGTAGGACTGTACCCCCGACCAGCGGACGCCATATTCCCATGCGAGGCCGAGCGCCGCAAAGAAGGCGATGCTGATCGCGGCGTCGCGATTGAACCACCTGCTCACGCGTCGCCGTCCTTGCCCAGCAAGGCGACGATGCGCGCCGGTGGCGGTACGAGGAAGCGATCAAGGTGCCAGCGGTCGAAGGTTTCGAGGTCCTTGCCGTCCCAAACCGAAGGTTCATAGGGGCTGCCGGCGGTGATCTGCGTCATGTCGGTGTAGAATTCGACATTGTTGCCGTCGGGGTCGCGGAAGACGAGGAAGCTGTTCGCCCCCGGGCCATGCTTGCCGATGCCGCGGTCGATCGGGATGGCGCGCGCGACGAGCATCTCGGCGACCTTCTCCATCTCCTCGATCGTTTCGAGGCGGTAGGAGAAATGCTCGACCGCGGGATAATGGCCTTCGGGAATATCGGTATGACCCGGCGGCAGCTGGAGCAGCGCGAGGTCGTGATGATCCTCGCCCGCGCGCAGGAAGACCATATGATGGTCGATCCAGTCGGACACGGTCAACCCGACGACCTCGGTATAGAAAGCGAGGCTCCGGTCGATGTCGCGCACCTTGAGCACGAGGTGGCCGAGCCGCGTCGGGCGCGGGCGGTAGGAAGCGGGATCGGTCATGGCTGATTCCCCATCGGAACGAAGGCGTTGGTGAAGAGCTGCGGCGTCTGGTCAAAGCCCCGAAGCTGGCCGCTCGCCTGTAGATAGGTGACTGTGCGCGCGACCTTTTCGGGCGTCAGGCGATGCGAACCGCCCTCGGCCGCCATCAGATCGGCGGTCTCGCGAATCTGGCGTTCGGTCACCGCTTCGTCGAGCAAAGGATAGGCCTTGCGGATGATAGCGAGCGCACCCTTCGGATCGCGCGCCGCGTCGGCATAGCCGCGATAAGCGGCCTTCAGGAAAGCGCGCACGAGGTCGGGCTGCTTTTCGATCAGCGCGTCCTGCGTCGCGAAACCGCTGCCGTAAACGTCGAGCCCGAAGTCGGCATAGGCGATGCGCCCGATCGTCACCGCCTTCGCCTTCGCCGCCTTGTCGAACAGTGCCATCGAATTGCCGAGCCAGCATTCGGCGGCATCGATCCGCCCTTCGACGAGCGAGGAGACGACGATCGCCGGGTCGAGCTGGATCTGCTCGACGCGCGCCGGGTTGACGCCGTTGTCCTTGAGCCACGCCGGGAGCAGCGCCTGGATCATCGAGCTTTGCCCGGCGCCGAAGCGCAGTCCGGCAAGGTCGGCGGGGGCAGAGATGCGATGTCGCTCCTTGACGAAGCAGGCGCCGGCGGGAAGCCGCATGTTGATGCCGCCGATCATCCGGACCTTGCCGCCCTTGGCGCGGCTGAGCGCGACCGACAGCGGGTCGATATAGGCGAATTCGAACATGCCCTGGTCGAGTTCGTTCGCGGTGCGCATGCCGCCGAAGCCGCGCATCGGTTCGACGTTCAGCCCGGCATCGGCGAAATAGCTCTTGTCGATCGCGACGAAAATGCCCGCCATGCTGCCCTGCGGCAGCCACGCCATGTTGAAGCGAACGGTTCGAGCGCCTTCCGCCTGCTTCGCGGCCTGCGGCGCGTTGCCGCCGAAGGCGCTCCACAGCGTCAGCACGGCGATGGCCGTGACGACGAGCAGCGGCGCGATCAGCGCGCGGCGCGAAAAGGCGGCCCGAGGCGTCATGCGCGCGGCAGGTGCGGCGCGGAAACGGGGTTGCGAAGCTCGCCGATCCCTTCGACCCAGGCATCCATGACGTCGCCGTCCTTCAGGAAGACGCCGCGCCCCATGCCGACCCCGGCGGGGGTGCCCGAGGCGATCAGGTCGCCCGACCGGAGTTCGAGGATCGTCGAGAGATAGGCGATCTGTTCGTAGATGTTGAAGATCATCTCGGACGTGTTGCCGTCCTGCATCGCCTCGCCATTGACCTTGAGCCCCAAGCGGATGGCGTGCGGATCGCCGAGGCAGTCGCGCGGGACGAATACGGGGCCGAGCGGCGTGAAGCTGTCGAAGCTCTTGCCGCGAAACCAGTCGTGCGAGAAGGGAAAGTCGCTGCGCCGGGTGCGGTCGCGCGCCGAGACGTCGTTGACGATCGTATAGCCAGCGATCAGGTCATGCGCGTCGGCCGCCGCGACATTCTTGCCCGCGCGGCCAAGGACGACGCCGAGTTCGACCTCCCAGTCGGGGCGCGACACCTGCGACGGGACGACGACCGTTTCGTTCGGGCCGACGACGCTCTCGACGGTCTTGAGGAAGATATAGGGCTCGCTCTCGGCCTTGGCGGCGAGCTTGGTCTGCATTTCCTCGGCATGTTCGATGAAGTTCGACGCGGCGGCGAAGATGCGCCGCGGCTCGAACGGCGCCGCAAGCGTGGGCGCGTCGATTCCGCCCGCCGCGCCCTCCAGCACATGGGCGAGCGCGAACAGCCCTTCGCGGCGAGCATCCCAGTCGCGTATGATCGTGGTGACATTGTCCGCCACCGCGGCAAAGCCGTGCGTTGCCGCCGCATCGTGCAAATCATGAAAAGCGTCGCCGACCCGGATCATCGGGCGCGCACCGTCCGGTGTGGGGTGGGTGGCAAGGGCAAAGCGGGTCATGCGTCGATCATCCTTTGTAAAATTGCGGGCAAAGCCGGGGGCGGTGCGACCGAGGGCCAAGACGGAGCCGATTGCAGCCAGCACGGTGCGGCGTTCGAACACAGGCCATTTCGCCCTCACCCGAACGCCCGGATCAACATCCGCACCGCGACCACGGTGAGGAAGAGGCCGAACAGGATGCTGAGCTGGCGTCTGGACAGGGCGTGCGCGATGCGCGCGCCCCACGGCGCGGTGACGAAGGTGGCGGGACCGATGACGGCGAGGCCGATCAGATTGACATAGCCGAGGCTGCCCGGCGGCAGGCCTTCGACGTGCCAGCCGGTGACGACGAAGGCGACCGCGGCGGGCGCGCTGATCAGCAGCCCGAACAGCGCCGCGGTGCCCACCGCGCGGTGAATGGGCACGTTGAACAAGGTCATCACGGGCACGCTGAGCGTGCCGCCGCCGATCCCCATCATGCTCGAAATGCCGCCGATCGCGAAGGGGATCGCTTGCCCGGTCACGCCCTCCGGCATCGTCTCGGCAATATGCTTACCTTCGAGCGGGAGCAGCATCTTCACCGCGACGAGCAAAGCGACGATGCCGAACACCGCCGACAGCACGTCGCCGCTGACGCGGCTGGCGAGCAGCACGCCCGCGATCGCGCCAAGAAAGATCGCGACGCCCCAGCGCCTGAGCTGGTCATGGTCGACCGCGCCCTTCGCTTCATGCGCGCGCGATGAAGAGATGGCGGTGGGGATGATCGTGGCGAGCGAAGTCGCAACGGCGACGTGCATGCGCACCGAAGAATCGATGCCCAGCGCCGCGAGCACGAGGTCGAGCACCGGGACGATCACGATCCCGCCGCCGACGCCCAGCATGCCCGCGATCACGCCGCCGACCGCACCGGTCAACAACATCATCGCCGCGAGCATCGCCATATCCGGATTCAAAAGCGCCTGCATGGCCTCCCCCAAAAGTTCGGTCCTGCTTGTGCGGGGCAGACGATATGCAGTCAAAGATAGAAAATGCGCCTATCTATAATCAAAAATAGATAGCGGTAGCGCGAACGCCTTTATAGCCGTTCGCAGATAGCGAAACGGACAATCGATATTATCGCATATAGCAATGCCCCCTTAGCGCAGGGCCATGAAACGCATTGGCATTGCCGGGTTCGGCACCATCGGCCGCGCCGTCGCGCGCCATATCGAGAATAGCGATCTGCCGCTGGCGCTTGCCGCCGTCTCGGCAGGTGATCGCGCCCGCGCCCAAGCCGCCATGGCGCAGCTTGCACGGCCGGTTCCGATCGTCGACACCAGCGAACTCGTCGCGCTGTCCGATGTCATCGTAGACAGCGCGCCGACCGCAGCGTTCCGCGACATCGCCGAAGCGACATTATGCGCAGGCAAGACGCTGGTTACGGTCAGCGGCGCGGCGTTGATGCAATGGCCCGGGGCGGCCGGGTTCGCGCGTGACCATGGCGGCCGCATCATCCTGGCGACCGGAGCGCTGCTCGGTCTCGATGCGGTGCGCGCGGCGGCGATCGGTTCGATCCATTCGGTGACGATGGTAACACGCAAACCGGTCAAATCGCTCGTCAAGGCCGACCATGTCGTGCGCAACGGCATCGACCTTACGGAAATCGACGAACCGCTGAAGATATTCGAAGGCAGCGCGCGCGAGGGCGCCATCGCCTTTCCAGCCAATGTCAATGTCGCCGCTGCATTGGGCCTGGCAGGAACAGGCCCCGACCAGACGCGGCTCGAAATCTGGGCCGACCCGGCCCTTACGCGCAACACGCACCGCATCGTCGTCGATTCGGACAGCGCGCGCTTCGAACTCGCGATCGAGAATATCCCCACCGACGAAAATCCCGGCACCGGCCGCATCACCGCGCAGAGCATCGTCGCGGCGCTGCACGATCTCGTCAGCCCCATTCGTATCGGAACATAGAAAGGTTTCCCCGATGACCACCCGTCTCCGCCATGTGGCAATCGCGTCCGCCGACCCCGACAATTCGGTCGGCTTCTTCACCGAAGTCCTCGGCTGGACCGTCGCGGGCAAGATCGATAGCCGCAACGCGCACGGCTATTATGTCACCGACGGCCACATCAACATCGCGCTGCTGTGTTTCAAGAACCGCCCTGCCGCGGGAATGGAATTTCCCGAAGGCTATACCGGGCTGCACCACATCGGGTTCCAGTGCGACGATATCGCCGAAGTGGTCGAACGCTTCGAAAATTCGGGCTACGCGCCGCGCCACGACGTCAATCTGGCGCAAGGCCTCGGCAAAAACCCAGCCAAGGACAATGCCGAGTACAAGATGACGGGGCCGGAAAATGTGATGGTGGACGTGTCCGAACGCGGCTGGGCCGGCACCGAAAGCTTCAAAAGCGCCAGCTAGGGAACGCGGCGGCGGGCTAGTGGCGGCGCAATGTGCGTCGTCCCGGCTCCGCCTAGCGCGCCTTCGCCTTGCCGTCGATCAGCACCGCCTGTTGCCACCGGCTTGGCGCCTTGTCGGTGCGGTGGATGCACCCCGCCCAGCAGCAGGGGCGCTTCTTGCCTTCCTGCAACTCCTCGACGGTCCGGCCGATGCGCCGGGCGCGCGTCGCCGCCTGTTTTGCATCCTCCACCCAGCAGATGAATTCATTGCGCCCGAGCGGCGTCAGCCCTTGCCACAGCGCGAAGACCGCCGGATCGGCGCATATCGCGGTCTGCATATCGTCGCCCGCCTGATGCACGGTGCCCTGAAGAAAATCGTCGCTCACGCCAGCGTCCCTTCCGTGTCCCACCGCGCGCCCTAGCGCGCCCTGCCGCACGCCACCGTGCCGGTGCCGACGTTGCGCACGGTGCAGACGGGGCGCCCCAGCACCACGGTCTTGCCGCTGCCGCGCGTGGTGATCGCGGCCGATTTGACCGCGTTGAAGATATGATCGCCCGTCCCTTCGCTGTCCGAAATCAGTCCGTCGACCGCCAGCTTGCCGGCATCGACGACTCCCGAACCCGACAGCGTCATCTGCGCCTGCTTCGCCTTGCCGGCGAGCGTCAGCGTGCCGTTGCCGATCATCGCGACCGCCAACCGGTCGGTATCCACCGCGTCGACGCTCAGCTTGCCCGGACCGCGCAGGCCGAGTGCGACGCGCTGGCCCTTCATCCCGTCGATGTGAAGCGACCCCGCGCCGACCAGCGTTGCCGATTGCAGCGTCGCGGCGTTGATGCGGAGCAGCACCGCGCCGGGCGAACTAACGCGGCGGTCGTCACCCGCGAACTGGCGCATCCCGATCACCAGCCGTCCGTCGCGATTTTCGACGGTCAGCCGGTCGAGCGCATCCTGCGATCCCGTTGCCACCGCGCTCACCGGCGCGCGTGTCACCACCTCGACATCGACATCGGCGCCGACTTCGATCGCCGCGAAACTGGTGAGGCCGAAGCGCTTTTCGGCGGCGTGCGCCGACGCAGCGGACAAGAGGGCGGTCGCCGCGATCGCGGCCCATCGCATGATGCTGGTCATGCCGCCGCCTTAACCGGTTCGCGGCCGCGGCACCAGCGCGCGATCATTTGCAGGTCGCGGTGCCCGATCCCATTTCGCGCGAGGTACAGGTCGCGCCACCGGTCAGCGTCACATCGCCCGACCCCAGGATATTGATCGACGCGGTGCCGCTCGCCTGTCCTTCGACATTGCCCGATCCCGCGACCGACACGTCGAGCGTCTGCGCCGCAAGCCCCTTGGCATCGACATCGCCCGATCCGGTCACGCTGATCGCGCCCGAATTGACCGTGCCGCCGCCGATATCGACGTCGCCCGATCCCGAAATCGCGATTTTCGCGCTCTGTCCGGTCATCTTCGCGACCTTGAGGTCGCCCGATCCGGTCACCGTCGCTTCCAGCGTGTCGCCATCGACGCTGTCGGCGTCGATCGAACCCGATCCGGTCAGGCGCAGCATCGACAGTTTCGGCATGGTGATGCTGATCTCGACGCCCTCATGGTCGCGCCCGCCGAAGCTGAAACCGTCGCGCTTGCGGCCGATCGACAATGTCGAGCCGTCGGTCACGATCTCGAGCTGGTCGAGCTCGCCTTGCGGCCCCTTGGCCGTGATGGCGAAGGCGTCGCCCTGGCGAATCGTGACGTCGTCGGGGCCGGTGACCTTGACGCCGGTGAAACCAGTCAGCGCGAAGCCGCGGGTGGTAACCGGACCCGCATCGCGGGCGCTCGACTTGCTGTCCTTGTCGCTGTCGATCGTAAAGGATCCGCCACAGGCCGCGGTCGCCATCACAAGCGCCAGCGGCAAAACGCCAATCAACCGGTTTCGCATCATCAATCTCCTCTGTATTAGTCGCCTAACACAGAGGAGGCATGCTGTCCAGTCCGGCTTACCAGCGCAGCAACGGCGGCAGGATCAGGCGCCCCGCAATCGCCGACAGGATGACGACAAGCCCGTGCCACAGCGCGATATGGACCATATTGTCCGACGAACAGTGCAGCGCGAGCACCGCCGCGCCCGCCGCGCCCGCCGCGACCCCGACGACCCAGCCGGCGCGTTCGAGCGAGGTCGGGGCACCGCCCTTCAGCCACGCGAACAGCGCGGCTCCGACCCCGAGCCCGGCGATCAGTCCGTCGAGCGTGCAGCGCATCCCGCCGTGCGGGTCCATCCCGTGCATCGCCGCATGGGTATCGCCCAGCCCGACGACGAGCGCGGTCAGCGGCAGCGCGAGCGCCGCGAGCCCGGCCCAGCGCCAGCCGCTATAGTCGCGCCCGACTCCGGGCAGCCCCATGCGCAGGGCGCTCCAGATCGCGGCCAGCCCCAGCGCGACGATCAGCCAGAAGGCGAACATCGGCATCGGCGCCATCGACGCGCCATGAGCCAGATCGTGCCGCATACCCAGCAGCCACAGCAGGGTGCCGCCGCCGATCAGCCACGCCGCCGCGGTCCAGGCACCGCCACGCAGCAGCCGGCGCGGCCGGATCGGCTTCAGATCATCGGCCAGGCCGTCGATCAGATCGTCGATCGATGCGTCCGTCATGTCATTCGCTTTCAATATATTGGCTGAGCTTTTTCAAGCCGCGATGAATATTCACCTTCACCAGCGATTCGCTCTGCCCGCAAATCCGCGCTGATAGGGCGTGTAGCGCTCCGCCTCTTCGCCCAGTCGGCGCGCGATGGCGGCGAGCCACGGCAGAAAAGCGCGATCGCTGTCCCAGGTCGCCAGCTTGCGGTGCATCGACACCAAAGTTTCCTGAATCAGATCGTCGACCTGATGCGGTGCGATCCGCCGCGCGAAATAGCGCGCGAGCCATGTCCGGCAATCGCCGAGCAGCGCGCGATAGGCCGCGCGATCCCCCCGCTGCGAAGCGGCCATCAGGCGCGCGAGCGAAGGTTCGTCGAGGCTCATTTCCCGCGCATCCTAACAAGCAAGGCATCGATGGAAAACAGGCCGCCGCCGCGCACGATCAGGATCGCGGCCATAGCGGCCCACAGCGAATGAACCGGCCACCATGCATCGGGAAAGACGAATATCTGGATGACGAGCGTCATCACCAGCAGCGCGCCCGCCGAAAAGCGGGTGGCAAGGCCGATGATCAACAGCGCGGGGAAGATATGCTCGGCCCAGGTCGTCATCGGCACCGCGATCGAAGCGTCGAGCGGCAGGCCGGAAAATTCGTTGCGAAACAGGTCATATGTGTTGGGAT